>Ga0302309_10001021_pt1 | contig 27412 bp, 27 predicted proteins | sample III_Palsa_N1_1_FD_200453 | JGI IMG/M metagenome (GOLD analysis project Ga0302309, IMG submission 200453) | Peat permafrost microbial communities from Stordalen Mire near Abisko, Sweden - III_Palsa_N1_1 | ecosystem: Environmental > Terrestrial > Soil > Palsa > Peat permafrost | place: Sweden... | reverse complement strand
TTATAACAACTGCTCCATGGGTATTACGCAAGTTCTGTTCTGGATTTTAAGTATCATGGCGATCCTTAGCGCCATCCTGGTGGTGATCAGCAAGAACCCGGTGCATAGTGTATTGTGGCTGATCGTCGTATTTGTCGCCATTTCCGGTCATTATATTTTACTGAATGCCCAGTTCCTGGCGATCGTGAACCTGATCGTGTATGCGGGGGCTATCATGGTATTGTTCCTGTTCGTGTTCATGCTGATGAACCTGAATGCGGAAACGGAGCCGCAGAAGAACCGCTGGCTGAAGATTGCCGGGGTGATAGCGGGGGGATCGCTGCTGCTGGTGCTGGTGGCGGCCCTGAAGAAGGCCGATCTGAAGACGCAACTGGCGCAGATGAATACCGGGGATATCGGGCTGATCCACAACCTGGGCCTGAGCCTTTTCCATGATTATGTGATACCGTTCGAGATCAGCAGTGTGCTGTTCCTGAGCGCTATGGTGGGCGTGGTAGTAATTGGAAAAAAAGACTAACATCATATTATGCCGATAAACTATTACATTTTTCTAGCTGTGACGCTGTTTTGTATTGGGGTAGCCGGGGTGTTGACGCGTCGCAATGCCATCATCATTTTTATGTGCGTGGAGTTGATGCTGAATGCGGTGAACTTATTGTTGGTGGCTTTTTCCAAAATGCAGTTCCATGCGCTGGGGGCGACGAGGCCACAGGCGGGGATCGATGCGCAGATCTTCGTGTTCTTTATCATGGTGGTGGCGGCGGCCGAGGTGAGTGTGGGGTTAGCGGTTATTGTGATGATGTATAGGAATACGCATTCGATCGACGTTAATTTTCTTAATAGGTTGAAGCACTAATATGACACAACTAGTTTGGTTGATTCCCGTGTTGCCGCTGGTCGGATTTCTACTGACCGGCCTGTTCAGAAATTATCTTTCCAAGACACTGACGAGTGTGATCGGGTGCGGGACGATCCTGGTGGCGTTTGTACTGAGCGTCCTGATCTTCGGGGAAGTACGGCAGGAGGGCGCGCAACCGGTAACGGTGACACTGTTCGACTTTATCAGCGTGGGAAAACTAAGCATCCCGTTTGCCTTCCTGGTTGACCAGCTGTCGGTGCTTTTCCTGCTGATTATTACGGGGGTGGGGTTTTTGATACACCTTTATTCGACTTCCTATATGCATGAGGAAGATGGGCCGCAGTTCGCCAGGTATTTCGCGTACCTGAACTTATTTGTGTTTTCGATGCTGCTGTTGGTGCTGGGCTCGAACTTTGTGATCCTCTTTATCGGTTGGGAAGGCGTGGGGCTGTGTTCCTATCTTCTGATCGGCTATTGGTTCAAGAACCTGGACTTCGGAAATGCCGCGAAGAAAGCCTTTATCATGAACCGGATCGGGGACCTGGGCTTCCTGATCGCGATCTTTTTGATGATCAATAAATTCGGGAGCGTTGATTTTTCCGAGGTCTTTTCGAAGGCGCCGGGAACGACTGTGGGCTACCTGACGGCGATTACGATGTTGCTGTTTGTTGGCGCCACGGGTAAATCGGCGCAGATCCCTTTGTATACGTGGTTGCCTGACGCGATGGCGGGCCCGACGCCGGTATCCGCCCTGATCCATGCCGCGACGATGGTAACGGCTGGCATCTATATGATCGCCCGCAGTCATGTGTTGTATGATCTGACGCCTGCCACGCAGACGGTGGTGGCGGTGATCGGGCTGGCGACGGCGCTGCTGGCGGCGAGCATTGCGCTGAAACAAAACGATATCAAGAAAGTGCTGGCGTACTCGACGGTGAGCCAGCTGGGCTATATGTTCCTCGGGCTGGGCGTGGGCGCCTATACGGGCGCGGTTTTCCATGTGATGACGCATGCATTTTTTAAGGCATTGCTATTCCTTGGGGCGGGCTCGGTGATCCACGCGATGGGCGGGGAGCAGGATATGCGGAAGATGGGAGGATTGGGGAAGAAATTGAAAATTACGAATATCACGTTCCTGCTGGGTTGTATCGCGATTGCAGGGATACCGCCTTTCTCGGGCTTCTTTTCGAAAGATGAAATCTTGTCGGCGGCTTATGGTAAGAGCCCGGTATATTATGCCGTTGGGGTTTTTACGGCGCTGCTGACTGCTTTTTATATGTTCCGGCTGTATGCCTCGACGTTTTTAGGCACTTTCCGGGGCACGCATGACCAGGAGCACCACTTACATGAGAGCCCGCCGGCGATGACCATTCCGTTGATAGTGCTGGCGATACTTGCGGTGTTTGCAGGTTTTTTGGGGATACCGGAAGTGGTGGCGCCGAATGCGCATATCCTGGGACATTACCTTGCGCCTGTTTTGGGTGAGGGGGCTTCGGGGCCGGAGGTCGCACATGGGACGGAGTGGGGGTTGATGGGGGTGTCGGTGGTGCTGGCGTTCATCGGGTCCATCTGGGCCTGGGTGCGGTTTAGCCGGAAGCCAGAGCTGGGAGAACCGACGGGGTTTGGCAAAGTGCTGGCGAACAAATGGTATGTCGACGAATTTTATAATGCTATCATTGTCCGGCCGCTGGATATGCTGGCGCAGTTCCTGGTTTTCTTTGATAAAAATGTAATTGATGGGATTGTGAACGGGGTGGGAAGGTTGGTGCAGTACGGGAGTCGTCAATTAAGATTAATACAGAGTGGGCAGGTTGGAGGGTATGTGTTGCTAATGGTTGTTGGGATAATAGTACTTTTTTTGGTGGAATTGTTTATAAAGAAATAAGACATGATTCCTGTTTTACTGATTCTTATTCCGTTGGTTACGGGATTGGCCGGATTCTTCCTGAAGAATGCGGGTACGGCCCGGGGCTGGTCGCTGTTGTCTTCGCTGGTGACGCTGGTCATCTCTTTGTGGGGGCTGACGCTGGCGAAGGATAGTCCGCTGCTGCATGCGGATGTGGCGTGGCTGCCTGACCTGGGAAGCCGGTTTTCGGTGGGGATGGACGGATTGTCGACTATATTGTCGTTGCTGACAGCGGTGAGCTTCCCCTTGATTTTTGTTGCCACCTGGCGGGATTCGTATCGCGGCAAGTCCTGGAATTTTTATGCGCTGATGTTATTATCGCAGGCGGGCCTGATGGGGGTGTTCCTGGCGACTGATGCGCTGCTGTTCTATTTCTTCTGGGAACTGGCGCTGATACCGGTGTATTTCCTGTGCAGTCAGTGGGGTGGCGAGCGGCGGATTGCGGTGACTTTCAAATTCTTTATCTATACGTTTGTGGGCAGCCTGCTGATGCTGGTCGGGTTGCTGTTGATCTATTCGAAGACGCCGGACCATTCCTTTTCGATGAAGTCGTTCTATGCTATGCGGTCGGTCATTTCCTCGAAGGATCAAGTGTGGTTGTTTTGGCTGCTCTTCACTGCCTTTGCGATCAAGATGCCTATCTGGCCGCTGCATACCTGGCAACCGGATACGTATGAGCAATCGCCGAATGCGACTACCATGGTGCTGAGTGCGGTGATGGTGAAGATGGGGCTTTTTGGGGTGATCCGGTGGCTGGCGCCGGTCCTGCCGGTGGGTACATGGGCGTGGGGCGATACTGTCTCGGGCGCGTGTATTATCGGGATGATCTATGCCTCGTTGGTGGCTATCAAGCAAGATGACCTGAAGCGGCTGATTGCCTATTCTTCGATTGCGCACGTGGGGCTGATGTGCCTGGCTATTTTTGCGACGACGGAGAGCGGGATGCAGGGGGTGATGATACAAATGTTCAACCATGGCATCAATATACTCGGGATGTGGATTGTGGTGGACCTGATCGAGCGGCAGACGGGTACGCGGAAGATCTCGCAACTCGGCGGGTTGGCTCAGAAGGCGCCGGTGCTGGCGATATTGCTGGTTGTAGTAGCGCTGGCGAATGTGGCGTTGCCGCTGACGAATGCCTTTATCGGGGAGTTCCTGCTGTTCAGCGGGGTTTTCACGTCGACGGCGACGCAGTTCAGTGTAGTCTTTACGGTTGTGGCGGGGTTGTCGATCATCCTGTCGGCGGTGTATACGCTGAATATGATCCAGCGGGTGTTTTACGGTAATACGAATACCCTGACGGCGCAGGTGACTGACATTAAATTTAATGAGAAGGTTGTGCTGGTGGCGATTGTGGGGTTGATACTTTTTGTGGGGGTGTATCCGAAGCCGATGCTGGACTTGACGAAGGAGACGGCGGAGTTTATTTTAAGTAAGATGAATTATAAACTTTAGTTGAACGGAGCGTCGCAAGGATGCCTAATCAGGGCGATGACGCTGGTAACATAATATATATGAACGCTATTCTACTATCGGCCATCTGGGGAATCATCATGATGTTCAGCGGGATCGTTACATCGAGCAAGACTGTGATCCGCAACACGGCGATCATTGGGCTGGCGCTGCTGCTGATCGGCAATTATGCGGATATGATGGGCTATCACCTGGCGAAGATCGAGGTGCATAAGATGTTGTACTTCGATACGTTTGGGTTACTGGGCAACAGTATTGCCTTTGCGAGTACGCTGCTGCTGGTCCTGCTCTCCGGCCGTGACATGGAGAAAGTGGGACCTAACCTGGCGGAATATTTTGCGCTGATCTTTTTCGTACTCTGCGGGGTCTCGCTGGTGACTACCTTTAACTCGCTGCTAATGCTGTTCCTGGGCATAGAGATCATTTCTATTCCTTTATATATCCTGACGGGGAGCGATAAGAAGAACCTTAAAAGCAATGAGGCGGCATTGAAATATTTTTTGCTGGGGTCATTTTCGACGGGGTTGATGTTGCTGGGGATTGCCTTCTTATATGGCGCCAGTCCCTTTGGGAGTTTTGCGGTGGACGAATTATGGACGCCTAAGCCGGCGGTCTCGCCGCTGCTGTTATCGGGAATCCTGCTGCTGCTGATCTCGATGTCTTTCAAAGTATCGGCGGCGCCGTTCCATTTCTGGACGCCGGATGTTTATGATGGGGCGCCGACGGTCTTTACTTCTTTTATGGCGACGATAGTGAAAGTGTCGATATTTATAGGCTTTATCAGATTGTTTGACGAGGGATTCGGGCAGGGTGCGGCGCAGTGGCAAATCTTTGTGGCCATTATTACGGCGGCTACCTTGTTCATCGGCAATATCACTGCGGTCTTTCAGCAAAGTGTCAAACGGATGCTGGCCTATTCTTCGATTGCACAGGCGGGATTTATGTTACTGGGGCTTTTGTCACTGACGGGCATTGCGAAACAAGGCATTATCTTATACGCGGCGGCCTATAGCCTGGCGACGATTGGGATCTTTGCGATCCTGTTGCGGATGAAGGACTATACCTTCGAGGGCTTTAATGGCCTGGCCAAACGGCAGCCGTTGCTGGCGGCGACCTGTACGATCTTTCTCCTGTCGCTGGCGGGCATTCCCCTGACCGGCGGCTTCTTCGCTAAATACTACATGCTGATGTCGGTTGTCTCGACGGGCAAATACATCTGGCTGGTGATCTTTGCGGTGCTTTGCGCTGCGGTGAGCGTCTACTACTATTTCCGCGTGATCCAGGCGATGTACTTCAAAGACGGCGATGGCGGCACGGAGGCTGAGCCGAGTGCGGGGTTCAAGGGGCTGCTGGTGCTGCTGGCGGTACTGATCGTGGTTTTGGGGGTCTTTCCGCAGGCGCTGCTGCATCAGTTGACGAGTATGATTTATACGTGGTAGGAGGGGCCGAGTAAGACGGGCGGCTGCGACGGGCCGGCCGGGCGCGATTGTGGACCTTTTTGCGTATCTTCCCTGCGCATGCGAACGATTGACACATTATCACTGGCTTACAGGACGATCAGCGGCAACAGGCTGCGTACGGGCATTACGGTGGCCATTATTGCGTTTGGTATTATGGCCCTGGTGGGTATCAACACTGCCATCGATGCGATGAAGCAGAAATTCACGGAGAGTTTTTCGGCGATGGGAGCCAACGGGTTTACGGTCCACTACAAGAGTTGGTTCAATTTCAACAATGACGGGGTCAAATCACAGAAAAAGAGTGCGCTGAGGGAGAAGAAGTCGAACAGCAACGTGCCGATCACGAAGCTGCAGGCGGAGACTTTCAGGGACCGGTTTTCCTATCCGGCGACCATTTCCATTAATCTTCCGGGGGTGAACGATGTCGTCGTTTCGATGGGGGACCGGAAGACGAACCCGAATGTACGGGTGTCGGGCGGGGATGAAAATTATGTGGAACTGAACGGGTATACGTTGGCTGCGGGCCGAAACCTGAATGCGTTGGACTTGTCGTCGGGGAGGAATGTATGTATTATCGGCAGTGATATCGCCAGCAAATTCTTTGGAAGTAACCCGGAAGCGCCCCTGGAGAAGATCGTTCGATTGAATAATCTGCCTTTCAGGGTAATTGGGGTGTTGGAATCGAAGGGGACGACGCTGGGGATGAGCTATGACAACATTGTTATTATGTCCTATAATAGTGTGAGGCGGTTTTTCAGCCTGGGGTCTTCGACGTCGTTCAGTGTGCAGGTGAAGGTGGCGGATGTGAAGATGATTGACGGGGCGATTGACCAGGCTGAGGGGGTGTTCAGGCCGGTGAGGCGACTCGATGTGACGGAGGCGGACAATTTTGTGATCGACAAGAGCGATACGTTTGTGAATTTGTTGCTGAAGAACCTGAGTTTCATTACACTGAGTGCGTTGGTGATCGGGGCGATCACCCTTTTTGGAGCGGCGATAGGGTTGATGAATATCATGCTGGTGTCGGTGACGGAGCGGACGAAGGAGATTGGGTTGGTGAAGGCGATTGGGGGGAGGCAGAAGAGTGTCCGGCAGCAGTTTTTGTTCGAATCGGTAATGATCAGCCTGATCGGGGCGGCTTTTGGGGTGGTGTTGGGGGTGATTGTGGGGAATGTGTTCTCCCTGGTATTGTCAACGGGATTTGTGATCCCGTGGGGGTGGCTGCTTGGGGGGATAGCGATTTGTTCGCTGGTGGGGTTGCTGGCGGGGTTGTATCCGTCATTGAAGGCGTCGAAGTTGAACCCGATAGAGGCGTTGAGGTATGAATGAACTTGTACGAAGATGTACGGCTGATAATAGGATTTTAATGGATTCCGGTAGTATTTTAACCATCGGCGATGATTGTTCAACCGTATTCACAGGGGGCATGGTTGATGTTTGACAAATTATTAAATTAGTTATGTCCGGGGTGAAATCCGTACTATAAAATCCCGTAGATTTACCATCCCGACACTGGCAAGGAATCCCCTTCCTCTGCGACGCGAACCTGTCGTGACGGGCTGTTGACCGCATCCTTCTGCTATTCGATTTTGAAAATTTGTACTTTACAAAAAATCCTTATCTTGTGAGGCCTGCAAATTTTTAGGTATCCAATTTCCTCTCTAGAAGAGCTAAACAGCCAATTGTTTTGCGATAAAAAGCAATTTTAATAGACAATTTTTTTATCGTAATCCATTTTTCCTTAGAATTGTACAATCATTTTCTATTACATACCTCAATTTTTTACAAAACACTAAAAACAAACGATCATGGCTGAAACAAGACCGACTGCAGCACCAGCAGCTAAAAGCTCTTCATCATCTGTACAACCGAAGAAATCGGGCAATTCCATTTCCTGGGTGGCCCCGTTGGTGTGTATCATTGCCGGTTATCTGATTTGGAGATTTATCATCGGCGCTGACGGTAATTTTACGAAACCCGATCCTAATGGGGGATTCTGGCCTACACAGGATGGTGCGAAATTCGCTCTGGCGAAGATGTACCAGGGTGGGATCATCGTACCGATCCTGATCGGTGCGTTGTTGACGGTTATCACTTTCGTGATCGAGCGTTTTATGACCATTACGAAGGCAACGGGCACTGGCAATATCGCCGAGTTTATCCGTAAAGTGCAATATCACCTGGCCAACAAGAATGTCGATGCAGCTATCGCCGAGTGCGACAAGCAGAAGGGTTCTGTCGGTAATGTCATGAAGGCAGGTTTGCGCAAATACAAGGAAATGATCACTACGGAACTGGATACTGAGCAGAAAGTGCTGGCTATTCAGAAAGAGGTGGAAGAGGCTACAGCGCTGGAGCTGCCGATGCTGGAAAAGAACCTGGTATTCCTGTCCACGATTGCTTCGGTGGCTACCCTGATGGGTCTGCTGGGAACGGTTATGGGTATGATCCGGTCGTTTGGTGCATTGGGTGATGCTGGTGGTGGAGAAGCTGCGCAGAAACTGTCCCAAGGTATCTCTGAGGCCCTGTACAATACGGCCCTGGGTATCGGTACGTCCGCGATCTCTATCATCATGTATAACATCTTCACTACCAAGATCGATGGTATCACTTATGGTATTGATGAGAGTGGTTTCACGCTGACGCAGAGCTTTGCTTCGCTTTATAAATAAATAATAAGGCGACCGGATTTGTGGAATGTGTAGAGTTTTGGATCTTACTTTAGTAATAGAGAAGGTTCGGTTTATTATTCAAAAAAATTACCATGCCAAGAGCTAAAATACCGCGTAAGAGCACGAACATCGACATGACTGCCATGTGTGATGTCGCCTTCCTACTGCTGTCTTTCTTCATCTTAGTGGCGAAGTTCAAGCCGCCGGAGGCGTTAGCTGTAACGACACCCAGTTCGGTATACACCAAGATCGCTGCGGATGCGAATGTGATCCTGATCACGATGGACAAGGACGGAAAGGTCTATTTCGGGATCAGCGACAAGAATGTTTCTGAGAAGAAGGACATTATCGATATGGTCAATACAGCCAAGAGCCTGGGATTGACGGAAGCAGAGAAGAAGAATTTTTCCAATAACCCGACGGCTTATATCGGGGTGCCGTTCAGCCAGTTGAAAGCGCTGCTGGATAAGGCTCCCGATCAATGGGCACACATTGTGATGCCGGGGATCCCGACGCAGGACAGCACGAACAACGAGTTGCGTGACTGGGTTCAGGCTGCTGTAGCCGCTTTCCAGGGTGAGAAGATGTTTATCCAGGTGAAAGGCGATAATGCGGCGGGATATCCTTCGTTCAGCGGGGTGCTGTATGCCTTCAAGAAGAATGACCAGCTGAAGTTTCAGCTGATCACGAGCCCTGTTGCGGCGCCTCCCGGGTCTGAACTGGATAAGTATCAGATGAAGACGGGTAGCAAGAGCACCAATTAGCGGGTAGCGGCCGGAACGGATGGGCGGTTTTCGCCGGACGAATGGCCGCTGCGGAGTGAAGGTTGAATGGAAAAATGATAAGTGGTTAAGGGTCAACGAATTAACTGAGCGCGTTGCGTGAATATTATTCAGTAACTTTAAAAAAAGATAGTTTATGGCAGAAATGGATACCTCTGGCGGTGGTGGTCATAAAAAAGGCCCCGGCGTTAAGAAGAGTAAGAAGCTGTCTACCCGGGTGGACCTTACCCCGATGGTGGACCTGGGATTCCTGCTGATCACGTTCTTTATCTTTACGACGACGATGAGCCAGCCGACAACGATGCCGCTCAATCTGCCGAAAGATACGGACAAGCCGGATGAGCAGAACAAGCTGAAGGAATCTGCGGCTTTTACGGTGATGCCTGCAAAGGACAACAAGGTTTACTACTACGAGGGGCTGGATCCTTCCAAGATCCAGGCTGCCGACTGGAAAACCATCCGGGATGCTATCCTGGACAAGAAGCGGCGGACTAATCCGGACGATTTCATGGTGATTATCAAGCCCGACAAGGATGCCACCTACAAAAATACGGTGGATATGCTGGACGAGATGAAGATCGATGATGTGAAGAGATACGCTTTGGTGGATATTACGCCAATAGAGTATGGGTTCGTGCAGAAGACGGAACAGGCCAACGGCATTAAATAACTACCGGGTGGACCATCGGGCGGGTGGACCATCGGGTCCACTGGAAAATAACAGTTTTTTAGCTTTTTTTAAGGGATTCTTATGGAATCGGGCTTACGATGAATCTTAATAAGGTGGGCCCGAGGCCCAATGAGAAAATTAAAACCCATTTACAATGGACGTCAACAAAATACTAAATGCCGACATCCTGGACATCATCTTCGAGGGGAGGAATAAGGAGTACGGTGCTTATGATTTGCGGAAGACCTACAACAAGCGCATTGTCAGGGCGATTGCAGGTACGCTAATCATCATCGTGTTGCTGTTCGCCGGATATCTGATATCCAATCTGAACGGCGGCCCGAAGAAGCAAGCGATGGTCGTGGAAGATGTACAACTCGAGGATGTCAAGGAAGAAAAGAAAGAGCCGCCTCCTCCGCCGCCTCCCAAGGTGGAGCCGCCGAAGGTAGAGATGGCGAAGTTTACACCGCCCAAAATCGTTCCTGATAAAGAGGTAAAGCCTGAAGAAAAGCCACCGGAACAGGAAAAGCTGGAAGACACCAAGATCGGTACGGTCAACCAGGAAGGGGTGAAGGATGACGGGATAGCCGCTCCCCCCGTTAGTGATGCCGGTAAAGGTGTGGTGGAAGCGCCTAAAAAGGATGACGAAGACTATGACAAGACCTTTACGAAGGTGGAGATCGAGTCGGAGTTCCCCGGTGGGGCCGCTGCATGGTTGCGTTATCTGAACAAGAACCTGCGTTATCCTGATGATGCGGTGAACAATGAGATCCAGGGTACCGTGGTGGTACAGTTCATCGTGGACAAGGAAGGTAACGTGAGTGATGTGCAGGCTATCGCGGGTCCTGATAATGGCGGTCTGCGGGAAGAGGCAGTCCGGGTTATCAAGAAGAGTGGTAGGTGGACGCCGGCGGTTCAGAACGGACGCCAGGTGAAATCTTATAAGAAACAGCCGATCGTGTTTAAATTGGAAGCGCAATAGATTGACGCGATAATTATTTGAGAGTCCCTCCGCATGCGGAGGGATTTTTTTTGGGTGTATGTGCTGGGATATGGATAACCGTTATGGAATTGGTCGCGAAGGGCATCTTATTGTAAACTCTTTTTTATGGAACCAAATCAAATCAAAGACGCGGATATCCTGGATATCCTTTTTGAAGGGAGGAACAAGGATTATGGTGCGTATGAGCTGCGTAAGACGTACAATCGACGGATTAAGAAAGCGATGACGGCGACAGGGGCGGTGGTCGGGTTGTTGTGCATCGGTTATTTTGTGGCGGGTGGGACTAAGGGGAAGGTGGGGCCCCTGAAGGATCCGACTGAGGTTGTGCTGGTTGCGGTCGAGCCGGATAAGGTTGTGCCGCCGGTGATACCGCCGCCGAGGGTGGCGCCGCCAGTGGCGACGATCAGGATGCCGACGACAAGGATCGTCCCCGATAACCAGGTGAAGCCGGATGAGAAGCCGCCGGAGAATGATCAGGCGAACGATATGAAGATCGGGCTTGACAATGTGAAGGGAGCGACTGATGTTGGAATTGATGCCCCGCCGACGGTGGGTGATGGGCAGAAGGGTGTTGTGGAGGCACCGAAGAAGCAGGAGGATGAAGACGGCATCTTTAGATCGGTGGAGATTGAGTCGAGCTTTCCAGGGGGCGCCGGTGCATGGTTGCGGTTTCTCAATAAGAACCTGCATTATCCGGATGAGGCGATGAGCACTGAGATACAGGGAACGGTCATGGTGCAATTCATTGTTGACAAGGATGGGCATATCAGCGATGTGGAGGCGATCAGTGGTCCCGAGAAAGGAGGGCTGAAAGAGGAAGCGGTGCGGGTGATTAAAAAGAGCGGGCAGTGGACGCCGGCGGTGCAGAATGGGCGGTATGTGAAGAGTTATAAGCGGCAGCCGGTGACCTTTCAGATTCCGACGGAGTGAGGGGGAGCGTTGCGGCGGCTGGGGCGATTGGAAGAGGACGCGCGAGGGTGCGGCCGAACTTAGAAGCGGGGCTTTGTGTGAGGGTTGGCGGGTTTCGGGCTATTGTGGATTGAGTGTGAATGGGTGTTTCGTTAATAAAGATTATTTTTAGTGGAGAAGACCCGCCACATGCCGCAACGCTGTTTTTCTTTTCTTTTATGGAGCATTCGTCTGGCTGCCCTTGCGGGCGGGCTGTTGCTGGTGTCGGCGGATGCGATAGGGCAGCTGACGATGACGGTGGGGGCGACAGCGACGAGTTGCGGTGCATCTAACGGGAGTATTACGGCGATCGCATCGGGGGGGCAACCTCCTTATACTTACACTCTTGATGGGGGTTCGGCTAATTCAACGGGTTCTTATCCAGGTCTGATCGCTGATCAATATTATGTGACCGTTACTGACTTTCTGGGCAATTCGGTTACCAATTATATGGTTTTCGTCAGCAACGGCTGCCTTAATATATCGACCGCTGTGCAGGATGCTACCTGCGGCAATACCAATGGGACGCTGACAGTAACGGTGACCAGCGGCGGATCGGGCTCCTATACGTATTCGATCGACGGGATCAATTACTACACTTCAAATGTCTTTCTTAATGTTGGTGCGGGGACGTATACTGTCATCGTACAGGATCTAGGCCTCAGCACCATTGCGACGGCAGTGGTCAGCATCGACGATCTGGTGGGTGCGACCATTACTGCCACACCCGTGGTGCCAGCCTCCTGTCTGAACGACGACGGAACGGTGACGGTCAATACCAGCGGAGGCACACCTCCTCTTTCGTATTCGATCAATGGCGGGTCATACGGGAGTAATGCTGTATTTTCCGATGTAGCATCAGGGAACCAGACTATCTCCGTCCAAGATCATAATGGCTGCCTGACGTCGGCGGTGGTAACCGTTCCCATGAATAACAACCTTACTTTCTCCGTGGGGGCCGGGGTTATCATTTGCCAGGGTACCCAAACGACGCTGCCGGTCACCTCGAATGCCGCCACCTTTGTCTGGACACCGGTCGATGGATTGAGTAATGCCACGATTGCCGATCCCGTCGCTGATCCAGCGGTGACGACGACGTACGATCTGACGGCGGTACTGGGCGTTTGTACCCAAACGGGATCGGTGACTGTCACGGTGCTGCCGGCCCCGACGGCCAGTGCTGGCGCCGCCGACACGATCTGCCCCGGGAAATCTACTGAGCTACAGGGCAGCGGGGGCGTAACTTACCAGTGGTCGCCGGCCACCTATCTCAGCGACCCGACGACTGCGGATCCTATCGTAGAGCAGCCGGCCAGGAGCATCACCTATTCCCTGACTGTCTTCGGGTCCGATGGTTGCGCATCTGTCCAGCCTGCCAGTCAACTCGTGTACGTGACGCCGCCTCCGGTCGTCTTTGCCGGAGATGATACCGCAGTACTGGCGGGCCAACCGGTGCCACTGGATGCTATCGACGTGAATAACAGCGGGTTTACGCAATATGTGTGGTCGCCGGCTTCGGGATTGAATAATGCTGCTGTGCAAGACCCCGTTGCCCAGATCACGGGAAACATTACCTATACGGTGACGGCGACGACGAATGATGGTTGTTCGGGTACGGGGAGTATTATCATTGCGGTTGTGGGGAGCTCGAATATTGTGGTACCCAATGCCTTTACGCCAAATGGCGATGGGCATAACGACGTATTGAAGGTCGATGCGATCGGAATCCGCGACTTTAAGTATTTCTCGATCTTCAACCGATGGGGGCAGGAGGTCTTTACGACGAGCAACCAGGGCATGGGGTGGGATGGGACGAGGGGAGGACAGGTTCAGCCTGCGGGGGTGTATGTTTGGGCGGCGATGGGGCTGGATTTTTCGGGTCGGACAGTGTTACGGAAGGGGACGGTGATATTGATCCGTTGATTTCTGCGGCTGAGGGGGCTTAGGCGGCTTACGCTTATCTTTGTACCATGTTAGGTAAATTGACCGGATGGGAGGATACTATCGTTGCGCTGGCGACGCCGCCGGGGGTGGGCGCTATCGGCGTGATCAGGGTGAGTGGCCCGGAGGCGATCCGGATGGTGGCGGCGCTATGGCCGGCGAAGGACCTGCTGCAGCAGGCCAGCCATACCCTGCATGTGGGGGTGCTGAAGGAGGGGGAAGAAGCGTTGGATGAAGTGGTGGTGTCGCTGTACTACGCTCCACGCTCATATACCGGAGAAAATGTCGTCGAGATCTCCTGTCATGGGAGCGCCTTTGTGCTGGAGCGGGTGATTTCTGCTTTGTTGCACCAGGGGGCCCGGTTGGCGAAGGCAGGAGAGTTTACACAACGTGCGTTCTTAAATGGCAAACTGGACCTGGCCCAGGCTGAAGCTGTTGCTGATCTCATTTCCGCCCAGACGGCTGCCGCGGCGCGCACAGCGCTTCATACTGTACGCGGTGGGTTTTCGAGAGCGTTGCGCGACCTGCGGGAGCGACTGATCAGCCTATCCGCACTGATCGAACTGGAACTGGACTTCTCGCAGGAAGATGTTGAATTTGCAGACCGCAAACAACTGTATCATCTCATTGATGAGGCTGCTGCGACGACTTCCGTACTGCTGCAATCCTTTCGGCTGGGCAATGTGATCCGCAACGGGGTGTCCGTGGCGATTGTGGGGAAGCCGAATGCGGGCAAGTCGACTTTACTGAATACACTGCTGCAGGAAGAGCGGGCGATTGTTTCGCCTATTGCGGGGACGACACGTGACACTATCGAGGAGACGCTTAATATTGAAGGGATTATTTTTCGGTTGATCGATACGGCGGGGATCAGGATGCATACGACGGATGTGATTGAGCAGATTGGGGTGGGGAGGAGTTTGGAGAAGATGGAGCAGGCGGATGTGGTTATTTATCTTTTTGATGTTCATGAGGATGGGGGGGAGGAAGTTCGCAAAATGCGAACTGAGTTGTTGGCGAAGGGGAAGGTGTTTTTGCTGGTGGGGAATAAGGTGGATGTGGGGGCGGCCCATGGCGATGGTGGCGTTTCGGGGGTGATGGGAGGTGCGGGTGCGGCTGCTGGCGGGGTTGAGGGGGAGGCGGGACACGGGGGTAGCAGCGTTGCTGGGGTTGCGGGTGGCGCGGGTGAGGGGTCTGAGAAAGTATTCAAAATGAATACTGAATTGCCGGCGGCAGGGGATGCGAAGGTTGAGGGTGCGGGCGATGCCGGAGATCCGGACGGTGCGAAGGCTGAGGGAAGCAGGGGTGCGAATGGTGCGGGCGATGGACGCGATGGGATTGCCGGGGGCGAAGCGGGCAAGGGGTCTGGGAAAGTTCGCAAAATGCGAACTTTTTTGCCGACGGAAGGAAAGGCGATTATCGGGGTTGCGGGCATCGTGGGTGTGGCTACTGCTACTGCGGTGCAGGTGCGGTTTCCCGAGGAGGTGTTGATTTCCGCGAAGGAAGATAGAGGGATCGATGTGCTGAAACAGCGATTGGTGGACCTGGTGCTGAAAGGGGAAGCAACGGATGGGACGATGGTCACGAATGCACGGCATTTTGAGGCGTTGCGCAAGGTGGATGAGTCGTTAAGGACGATACGGAAAGGGTTGGATGAGTTGCTGCCGGGGGATTTGCTGTCGCTGGATATACGGCATTGCTTGCATTATCTGGGGGAAATCACGGGGGAGATAACGAGTGAGGATCGGTTGGATTATATTTTTTCGAAGTTTTGTATTGGGAAGTGAGCGCACTAGCGGAAATGCACAGTTTATACGGTTTGTATTCCTTATCCATTCATTCTCACAGAGTTTCTTCTGCCTTTCTTTACTTTCTTTTGCCTTTAGTAGCCGATTTTTTGTTACTAATCTGGACACTACACTTGTTTTTAGGGGACCTTCCGGTTGCATAAGGGGAAATTATAGCAGCGAAACGCTCTCAAAGTCAGCTAATCGCTCTTAAAAGCTCCCTTTTCAACAGAAGCAAACACCAAAACCCCACCATGAGTAGTAATATTAGACTTCCCAAGATTTGTCAATATTGTGGGCTGGAGTTTACAGCAAAAACTGTCCGGACGCGATATTGTTCTCATGCCTGTAATCGTAAAGGATATAAAAAAGATGAGCGGGATAAGAAACTGAGTGCTGCGAAGGCGGTTATAAGGGTTGAGCCTTTGAATATAAGGCACGATCTCGTCGACTGGGAGGAATTGACCCGGAAGCCGTATTTGACCGTTTCTGAAGCCTGCCTTTTGTTGAATATAAGGGTGGAGACTTTGCGGAGATGGATAAAGGAGGGGACCGTTAAGACCAGTAGGGTTGGAAAGAAGCATTTGATTAGCCGGGAGATTTTGTTAAATTCACAGCCATAAATATGACTCAATCCCATAACACTAAACATCCATTTCTATATGCTCTGCAAGTATGGATTACCTGTGCAGTGACCGGACCTTTAGTATGGTACTGGACGAACAGTTACGGAATAGGGCTGACGTTCAATGAGTTTTACTGGATCGGCCTATTGGCCGGATTGGTATATACTTTTCCGAGTTTCCTATTGCTTTTTGCGACAGTGGCCTATATGAACCAGCAGGCATGGGAATTAATAGCCAAGAAATTCATAGCTGCCGGTATTGCGTTATTATGTGAAATCGTTTCCTGCTTAATTTACTTCCACTACATGCATACTCCGCCGGCCATAAAAGAAATGGGGCTTTCTGTTTTTGTATCTTATTCAATACCGTTGTTGCTGGCGATATTTATCTTTCGCTTTCCTGAAAAGAGAACATTCAATGAAGATGAAAGCGCGGTCTATGAAAACGCTTAATTAAGAATTTGAGAATTGTCAAGATTTGCGCCTATTGCAAGCAGGAATTCATTGCAAAGAAAACGACTAGCCAGACGTGTTCTGACTGTTGTACTAAGCGATTATACAAGATTAAACAACGGGAGAAGGCAATCCAGCGAGTGGAGGTTGAAACGATGGTTAAACGGAAGCCTAAGGCGTTTATTACTGGAGAACAAGTTCGGTTCGTTCAGGCAAAGGAGTGGTTGACACTGAAGGAGGCGGCTTTGCTGCTGAAAGTATCGTCACTGACGTTGAGGCGCTGGACATTGGCTGGGAGGGTGAAATCGGAGAAGGTGGGGAGGAAGCATATGTTTAACCAGGTTACTTTGCATAAGTTAACCGGTTTCATTAGTTTAGTGGGTAAATAGCTGTTAAATGGAGCCTTCTGCTGAATATTCGAGCCCGGACACCGTTTTTTCCATTGAGCTAACCAATGGAATGCAATCGATAAAAGAGCTCTATTTCACTAGGGGAAGAGGCAGCGTCTTTTCATATAAGCATACTAAGGCAGTTCTACTCACCTCCTTCATTTTTATCTTATTTTCAGGATTATTTTACCTGCTGTCATTTTCTAACAAGATTGAATGGGTAGTTTTATTCTCCTTGACAAATATGGTCGTTGTTGTATGCTTGATTATTTTTTCAATGCGAGCAAGAAAATATTTTAAATGGAAAAATAGCGTGAACGAATATTTGAGGCAACTATCTAAGTATGAAAAGCAATATCTGAATCTAAATTCTCAGTGTTTTGAAGTGGTCAATGAGGACGAAACAGTTATTGAAAAATGGAAGAACATTCGAAAGGCATCTATATCACCCACTCACATAACTTTGAATAGCGAGACCGGAACGATCTACTTGTTTCCAGCTAAAGCAATGGGAGAATCGAAGTATGCGGAGTTGAAGGACTTTATTCTTAAAAAGCTGAAAGATCCTGATATTGTTAATTAAAAAGCTCACTAGGAGTTAGTAGCCACGATCGTCCGGATGCGCTATTGTTCTCACGCCTGTAACGGTAGGCTATAAGAAAGATGAACGGGATAAGAAACTGGGCGCAGCAAAGGCGCTTATGAGGGTTGAGCCTTTGAAATTAAGCCATGATCCGGTGAATTGGGATGAACTGACCCGGAAACCTTTTTTGACGGTTTCTGAGGCAAGCCTAATGCTTAATATTAGGGTGGAGACGTTACGGCGATGGATAAAGGAGGGGGCTGTCAAGACGAACCGGGTTGGAAAGAAGCATTTGATTAGCCGGGAGTTTTTGCTAAATTCACAGAGTTAACCCCTTTACAGTATTCTTACAATGGCTAGAAAAAATCTATTATCTCAAATTCTTATCCAGGGATATGCTAGTTTGCCATTGTTGGCGCTTTCCTCTAAATCCTACGTTTCCTACATAAAGCCAATTATAGGTATCGAGCCTAATATAATTCACTTCGATTTTGAAAATAACCTCATACTATGTACTCATATTTACAAGGTTTTCGGTAAATATCAAAGGAGTTATGCTTTTTGACCATCTTAAAAGCAGGAACGTTCTTAACCTTTGCAATTCTTAAAATTTCGTTTTCATCTTTCTCTGAAATATTTAACCCCAAGATGATTTCTTCCAAGTATTCATCCGGGAACGCATACAATCTATCGGCGGGCCATAGCGCCTGCTCTTTAATTATAGAAATTCTATATTCTTCTTCATAACTCCAGACTTCAGCCTTGAAATGCATTTGTTTGATTATTTTTTCCATGTGGTTAGTATCTAAAGGATCTATAGAAGGAAATTCATTTTGGTATTTTACTAATCCAGACATGCCGATTTTATCGGCTTCTATCTTTTCCCTATTTAGTCCGAAGCAGAATCCCTTGGAACTATTTGCGTAATGCGTCCACATCAAAATGCTATTCCATTTCAGGCTAAAACATAAAATACCGAATCGGATACTTGATCTTGCAGTTTCCATAACGTCGTGTTCCGATTGGAATTGTTCAGGGTTCAATTTCATAAAAGATAACATCCTTTTCTTGTAAGCATTGATGTTTCCAATTTTCTGAAGCTGTTCTTTTGAAGCGTTATTTATTCCTAGATCAATATATTGTAGTTTTTTATAGTCTGTGTCTAACAGGGAGAAGTCTGAATGAATTTTAAAATCATATGGATCATTTAATTCCCTAGGGCTTGAAAAATACAACTGATTCTTTAATAGACAGTTCTTGTGATAGTCAATACTCCAATTCCTATATTTATAAATAATTCTTGACTGCTCCATGTTCAGAATGTTTTTGTATCTAATCTACATAATTTCGTTTAGATTATACTGAGCATTGATAAATAGTAAAACCCTGCGCTGGCAAATAATCCTAATGTTGTTCTGACAAATTCGCAATGCGATTATACAAGTTTCAGGTCCGGGAAAAAGCCATTAGGCCGGGCGAAGCTGGAGAGGATGGTTAAAGGAAGCCGGATGCGGTAACTTTTAAAGACCAGTAGGGTGCAGCTTGAACGAAGGACAAGTTGACGCTGGTAGCGTGTGATATTTGACTTGGCATGTGGAAAGAATGTGCAACTTTTCCCTGTTTCCGCTATATAATTGCTAAATTTGAAAAGGGTTGATTACGTGAATATACAGATCGATAACACTTAATTAAATTTGATATGAGTAGCCGATTTTCTGAAAGAATTGGAAAAAGGGAACTGAGAACTACGATTCAAGTTGATTCAATGGATGCGGAGTTGGCTAATAGCATTTGGAACGTGCTAGATCACTATATTTACCAGCCCATGATTAAAGAGGAAACTAATTCAATGGCTTATTCTCGATATTACGATTTGTTTCATGCAATCTGGTTCTCCTTTTTGAAATTTCCGACCGATCAAATGCCTCATGATAAATTTTCGCTTGTTAATCAAATGCGTAAGCATTGGTTTTCGTGGAATTATTTGGACAAATATGATTTTATCGATTTTGTAATTCAAGGCCGAGAATTACCAATGCATCGGGAAAACTTCATAAACGACCTTAATTTCGTTTTAAAGCGTGAACTATCCGGCTATAGAATAATTAAGGAAATACTTGCACCCATAACCAGCGAAACGGAAATACGTGAAATAGAAAAGGCGATCGATAATACAGCCGATAAAAAGAAGTACAAAGGGGCAAGTATTCACCTCAATACTGCTTTAAATAAATTGGCTGATAGAGAAAATCCAGATTATAGAAACTCCATCAAGGAATCTATATCTGCAATTGAGTCCATTTGTAAGGAAATTTCAAATAATAAAAAGGCTGACTTGGCAATGGCTTTGAAAGACTTGAAGAAAGCTATTCCAATCCATCCAGCATTGGAGCAAGGTTTTTTGAAAATTTATGGATACACGAGTGATGGTGATGGAATTAGGCATGCTTTGACCGACGAACCGAATCTTGACCAAGAAGATGCTTTGTTTATGCTGGTTGCTTCTAGTGCTTTTGTCAACTATTTAGTTGTAAAAGCTAATAAGGCGAGTATTTAGATCAAAGCCACCCCCCTATGGCCATTGAGTGCCACCCGCCGGAGGAAACAATAGTTTGCAAGGCCTTCTTTTTTTGCATAGTGAGTTGTATATCGGCATCACTTGGAACAGGTGGTCCAGACGTTCAAACTAGAGTTATAGCAACTTTTCATTCGCCATCGAAAACCAGTCATCGACTGTAATAATTAGGTGATCCAGTAACGTTATATCGATAAGAGCTAAGGCGTGGCTGACATTTTTTGTAAGTGCCATGTCTGCATCACTGGGTGTGAGATTGCCGGACGGGTGATTATGGGCGATTATTACAGATGAGGCCATGCAATGAAGGGCTAGGCTAACAAGGAGCCGGGTATCGATTTCGCAATGTGATATGTTTCCTGTATTCAGCAGCCTGTAGCCTATAACTTGGCCGGTACGTTTCATAAAGACGCTTCAACAGATGGGGAGTTCCTGTTCTTTCTGTTCAATCAGACCGATAAAACCGCAGTACACCCATGAGCACATCACGTTCACTGGTAACACTGCCCCGTTCTCGGTAAATGAGGCAGTCCTATTCAGGGTAAAATCGTATCAATTCCCTTCCAAAACCATGGAATAAGAAAAATTTGACGATCTTATTTACCCCTATCCGAAGCGAATACAGTTGGAATTTGTAGGCAAATATGCCCGCCAACCTTGCAAAATAGGAACCGGTTGCGACTGCCTTATTGCTGCGTAATAATACAGTTGAACTAGTCGGGGTACATGAAAATGAAGTAACTCCTTGCACACGACTGTACGATGATCTTGGGGTGTATGGTGATGATGCTAGTGATTTGCTTATTGAGTATGGAAAAAGGTTTAATGTCGACGTTTCAAAATTTATGGCAGCTGATTACTTTAAGGGAGAGGGTATAGATATGATAGGAGGTCTAATTCGGCTTTTTTCGGGTAAGCAATCGGCCGGATTAAAAACATTGACTGTCAATGACCTTGAAAAAGGTATAGTTGCTGGAAGGCTTGATGAAGAAGTAATTGCAGGGGCGCATAAAGGTACGCAATGATACAGTATGATACGATTTGATGCGGTATGATACGGTTAATTTTTGTTAATAATTTCGGGTATGATGTATAAATTGCCTCAGCAAGAGATCGAGATCTACGACCAGTTTACCGAAGTCTACGAACCCTATCTCCAATATCCAATGGATTGGACGACGAGCCCCAATCTACCTCTGAGGCGCACGTGGAAATGTCGCTTCTGTGGCCAGGACGCTGAAACGACGACTTTTGACCACGATCCCCACCGGTTCTCTAAGCTGCTGTGCAATCCCTATTGGATTTGGGCGGAAGAGTGTGACGCATGCAATAGCCAATTCGGAGAGTATGAGCGAAACATGGGTGCTTGGTTGGGACTTCATCGCATCTTTTCAGATATTCGCCCGGGCAATAAGCGATTCATTTTCAGTTCGAGTGACGGTAGTATACAAAGCCGGCGATTAGGACAATTGATCCTATTCGAACAGATTAAGGATGGTGGATTTGGCGGAAAGCTAAGCGATGGTCAAATCACTGTTGATACCACTCCATTGCCATACACCCCGGCTCTTGTTTATCAGGCCTTTCTAAAGAATGCCCTTTCCGCATTGCCCAACAATGACGTTTCGGGATATGGCAGGGCTCTTACCACACTGCGGATCGAAGAAGCTGCCCGGAAGTCCAGCGGATTCCGAACGATCGACGTGGTCGAGAGCGATCGCGGCATCGTTCATCCAACTGCCCTATTATATCGAAGAAAGGTTGCCGACCATCAATATCCATTGCATATGTTCTGTCTCTATGTCCGCAACTTCATGTTTCAGCTGGCCCTCCCGCTGGAAGACGGTGGTATCTCGTCCGGAACAGGGAGCTTTACCTTTTTGGCAGCACATTACCTGGCTAAACAGGCTGAAGATGACCAGCCTTTCCACATATTACGAAGCCGACATGATCTGGAGAGTTGGGACTTGGTAACGCCGCAAAAGTCCGCCTTGACCTTTCGGCCAGATCCCGAGGTGCTCCAAAAGCTGGTCACGGTTCAATTGCCGCCGGATTTCCTGGAAAATATGAAAAAGTATAACAGATAAGCTTCCAAATTTATTTGCGTGAAAGTACGTGCTGTTCAGGCTTGAGCCGGTGAAATAACAATCAATGAGTGGGGATAACTGTATAGAACTTAGGTTAAGTAGAAACACTTAAAATACAGTGTCTCATGCCGATAAATCCATTAAAATAGCGAATTGAACAATAATCTTGAGGTTTCTTAGTTGAATTAGTCATTAACCTCTTAACCTATAAAACGAAATCCTATGGGATTCTTTGGCACATTAAAATTTCCAATCTTTGCTGAAAAGTATGAACTTGGCTTTCCAGACATTAAAGGGCCAAATCCAGTAACAATTCAATTCCGACCTGAGGAAGTTGAATTCAAAATTCTCATTGGTTTTACAAGAAAAAAAGTAATTCTCAAGCCAGACGACATAATTGAAGTCGGACTAAATCAAGAAAATTTTCGTTCAGCGGGTAAAGCAGCAGCAGGTGCGATTGTTGGTGGCCTCTTGACAGGCGGTATTGGACTTTTGGCTGGTGCAGCAATGGGCGGGAGAAGGAGAAAAGAAAATCACCTTCATTTGACTGTAAGTTATATGGGAGCCGACTGTGACGTTGTTATTACGCCAAGCAAAAATATTCCGGTAATATACTCTGAATTCAAAAAGTTAATGAGTATACAAACTAAAAAGCCTGAACAAATTAAGACAGCGGAACAAACGTACCCTGAAAGTAGGTCGCAAATTGACGTTGCTTCAGAACTTGAAAAGCTACATGGACTTGTTCAAAAAGGTATTCTAACACAAGAAGAATTCGAAGCTCAAAAGAAAAAGATGCTATTGTAGTCGACAGGTCGATAGTTGTTTTCGGCTTTTACTACTTTTATTTTATCACAGCATTTTATTGTATGAATTTTAAAGAATCAATCGAAAAGGCTTTCGATCATATAAACGATGGCTTTCGTGATGATGAATTGGCTTATTTGGCCGTCACGAGCAAAATTGAAAACCCACTACGGGATAGAATTGCGCACTCTTTGCACACATGGGCGGATACTGAGTTGCTTGTGCATCGGGAATGGAAGGATACCCCCAATGATAAGAGGTTTGATATTGCTATTACTGACCGGCAAAATGCCCCACAATGCTTAATTGAATTAAAAGCACATTCGGTGCCAACATACGAAGCTGGGTATTTTGTGGATATCAATCGAGATTTGGAAAAATTGTACCTAGCCAGTCAACGGGCTACCGAATTATATTATGTTTATTTTTTTAATCACATTCGTTCTGCTGCTCGGCTTTCTATGGATTATAAGTTTTCGATAAAATATTGGGATAAACTCAATAGTGCGCTGAAGAAATATGAATATTCCGAGAGCATGGGGCAACAGACGAGTAAGCATTGGGAAAAGCATGTCGAAGAAATTGGATTGGCCCGAGATAAGACAAAGGAATACTGTATCGCGGCAGGTAAATATTATGACATGCCTGTTTTTATACATGCTTATTTGTACGGTCCTTTCTTTAAACAGGAGTTGAACCCAATAGTTACTGAATGGCGCAATGATAGGCGATATAAATATGAGAAGCAATGACTTGGGCAGGATAAGATGTTCCTATTACTAGTCTGGGACTAATTCCTCGCAAACCCACGTCCAGTGCGGAAAAGTATATTTTGTATTGTCACCTTGGAATATTAAACTTTTTGATCCTACGAGTTGATAGTCAATGAGGGAATTTATTGGAGAAATAAATCGGCTTAGAAAAAATGAAAAATGTCGCGCTATACTTAATCAGTATAACAACCTGCTTGATGAGTTGCGGTCAAGTTCACACCGGAGATAGCGCAAACGTGGATAATAAAAGGTTAACATGTCTTGTGTTGGGTTATGATTCGATTATTTATTATACAGGTATTAGCAGGCAGATGCAGGATGTCCATAATGGAAAAATTACTGATACTGCTTTTGTCAGTACGTTGTTTGAGAGAATAAAAAGCGGTGATTTATCGATGGTTCTAAAACCTGGCGGTGGTGCCGACATGTTAGGCAACTTTCAAAAAATGGTCGATTTGGCAAATAATCATGATGTATACAGGCGTTCGGTAGACTCTGGAGATATCAATGAAGAAAAAGCATTCGGTTTCATCACTCCTCCAAGTGTAAAGTCGGCTCTGCGAGGAGAACAGCAGCCACCACTCAAGCTAAACCTGCCCCGAAATGAGCCTGACAAGCCTGATTCATTGTCCGGCTTCCCTAAATCGTCACGACTAGTAATTCTCCTTTCCGGGAGCGAAGACATATATGCCTATACTGGTGGCGATATGGGAAAAGGCAAAAAATACACCTATCCAGAGATAACAGACCTTTTGAAAGAAAGAAGGTCCGACAAGAATTTCTCTGTGGTAATCAAGGCAGCAGAAAATACTACTTATAAAAACACCGTAGATATGTTGGACGTGATGACGACTGCAGATATAAAGCATTATTCCTTAATAGATATCACAAAGGTGGAAGGGGATTATTTACGCAAATTTTATCAATAAATTCGGTCACGAATTTGCTGCTAATTTCTCTGAAACCCGTATCCAATGCGGAAAAGTATATTTTGTATTGCATGATATAATATGATACGATTTGATACAATATGATACAGCAAAATTGATTTCAGAACTTGAGTTATTTAGAGACTATTTCCAATAACCCGACATCGGATGATTTTGACAGGGAAAGTATTTCATTTTTTCTCTGGATGAGAAGATTCGTGATATATAATCTGCTCTGGTTTCCGGTCTTCAGCAAAACTACTTTGGGCGGGAATCCTTTCACATTGAGAAAGTCAATGAAATCTTCATCATTGGTTACAATGATCACATCATTTTTCGAGGCATAATCCCAAATTTCTGAGTCTTTTGCCGGAACAGTCAGACCGATGGAATCTACATGAAAACAATCATCGAAGTGTTGCTTGAGAACCGGGAGCATTCGCCAGGAGAGATTGGCGTCCAGCAAGAGTTTCATCCTACAAGGATTTTAACCATTGCTTCCCTGTTAGCGGCAAATGCAAGCGCAGCCATTATATCTTCTTCTTTTATGTCCGGGTAATCTTCCTCGATTTCTTTATAGGTCATACCGGATGCCAGCCAGGATAATATATCCCCAACGGCAATACGTGTACCTGTGATGCAGGGTTTGCCAAATCGTACTTCCGGGTTTATAGAAATGCGCTGTAAGGGATTGGTCATACAAAAGATTTGAAGACAAATTTAGCCATTTTTTCTTTGCAATTATATCATATTTGATATAATGCTTTTTACAAGTAATTGACAATCAGACTTATTAATTTGGCGCTAACGTGGTTTTTCTGAAGGAACTTCGAGTTATCTGCACACGAACCAATCAAAACAACAAAAAATCTCCATTCACGAGCAGTAATTTGAGAATTGTCAAGATTTGTGCATTCTGTAAGCAAGAATTTATTGCCAGGAAGACAACTACGGAGACGTGTTCTGACGCTTGCGCAAAGCGATTTTATAAGGTTAAACAGAGGGAGAAGGCTATTCAGCATGTTGAGGACGAAACGATGGTTAAGCGAGAGCCGAAGGCGTTTATTAGTGAAGGGGAGATTAAGGCGGTCCAGGCTAAGGAGTGGTTGACGTTGAAGGAGGCGGCGCTCCTGTTGAATGTGTCTCCGCTGACGCTCAGACGCTGGACCTTGGCAGGAAAAATCGAATCGAGGAAGGTAGGTAAAAAGCATGCGTTTCGAAGGTGGGAATTGAATAAAATACGGCGAAAATACTGTTGGGGTTAACCGAAAGTTAGATTACTTTGCTTTTTTCAGCGCGTATGCACAGAATTATAAAAAAAAGCTTGAAGTATTTAGAGAAAAAGGCATTAGCTCTTTGGAAACTTGTGTATAGAAAAAGAACCGTTTATCCATCCATAAGTCAAGATGATTATTTTAAGCGGTTTGGCATCGAAAAAATAAATGGCGCGTTTAAGGTAGTAAATAAGCAAAAATTGGAAAAGGCTTACACCAAGGCTTGGGAAAACAGAAATTATGAAATAGATAAATTTTGGACCAGGGCTGCATATTTTTGGGGATTTATAGTATTGATTTTTGGGGGGTATATTTCGCTTTTGACGAGCGACCACAATCAAAAAGCCTTGGAAATGCGTCTTGATTTGTATTTGATCTTATTGGGCTCCTTGTTTTGTTTATCTTGGTATTTAGTAATTCGGGGTAGCAAAGAGTGGCAACGCAATTGGGAAGCCCATATCGATCATTTAGAAGAGTATGTTTCAGGACCGATTTATAAAACTCTTTATTATTCGGGTAAAAGATTCTACTCTGTTTCCAAGTTGAATGAAGTAATGGCTTTGGTTATTTGTATCGTTTGGTGTGGACTGTTTTACCAATACACCAGCCGCCCGCCGAAATAATAAGATGATCATGTAGCGTTACGTGGATAGTTTGCAATGCCTTCTTTACCTGTTTAGTGAGTTTTATATCATCGTCATTGGGCGTGAGCGGCCGGATGGTGCATGGCTGACATTTTTTGTGAGGGTCTTATCTGCATCGCTGGGTGTGAGATTACCGGATGGGTGATTGTGGGCGATTATTACTGATGAGGCCATACAGTGCAGGGCTAGACTAACTAGGAGCCGTGTATCGACATCGCAATGTGATATATTTCCTGTATTCAGAAGCCTGTAGCCTATTACTTGACCGGTTCGGTTCATAAAAACGGCCATCATTTGCTCCTGTAGAGTGATAAGCTCCTTATCCCAAAGGGAAGAAATAAATAGATATGCTTCTGCGGAACTGCTAATTTTGCTGAAACGAGAGTAGGCAAATGGAAAATAAGAAAAATAAGTTCGATGAGTCGGAACTTTCAGAATTCGCCCAGAAGGTTTTGCTGGGAATGCGAAAGGCCATCCGTAAACTGGTGGAAGAGCGTGCTGCCTCGGGTGAGTCACTTGTTATTTCCGAAGACGGCGAGGTAAAACATGTACCCGCTAAAGATCTGTTGGCGAAATTAGAGGAGGACGAACGGACTCGGGAGATATTGGGTAATTGAGGTTATTGTTTGATAATCATATGTTTGTGCCTAATATTTTTTCAAAAACGTCACAACGAAAAATCGTAAGTTTGTACTTATGAATGCTGCAGCTATAAGAGATAGATTATACGATTACATCAGGGTGGCTGATGATAAGAAGATCAAGGCCATTT
>Ga0302309_10001018_pt1 | contig 27454 bp, 19 predicted proteins | sample III_Palsa_N1_1_FD_200453 | JGI IMG/M metagenome (GOLD analysis project Ga0302309, IMG submission 200453) | Peat permafrost microbial communities from Stordalen Mire near Abisko, Sweden - III_Palsa_N1_1 | ecosystem: Environmental > Terrestrial > Soil > Palsa > Peat permafrost | place: Sweden... | reverse complement strand
CCTGGAAGCTGACGGGCCCCACCGGTTGTTCCTTTTATATTTTACATACCTGCGGCAATGCCTTTTTCGCCAACGATCCGGCCGCCGGCGGTCCCGGCTGTTGCAAGGACATATCCCTGAAGGTCGCCACCGACACCCTTGCAACGACGGGTTCACACGATCGCCCATTGCACCTCAGCATCCGCTTCTACCAGGGCGTCATCGGCGCCGGGAAGAAAAAAGGAACGCTGGACACCGCTATAAGTCTTATCCGAACCATCGACACGACCACCATCGTAAGGGATAGCGTCGGAAAACCGGGAAAGGTCTACGCCAAAGCATGGGCGGAACAATGGGAGATCTGCCGGGATAGCACACTCGCCATCCGGCTTCCACTCCTGCTGGACACCACTGGCGAAACCGGCAAACTGGAATTCATGCTCTCGGATACACAGTATATCAGGCTCGTTCGCAACGGCAAAGAAGACTGTCGCAAAAAATGGGAGATCGCTGCCGATGGCGGCGGCTCGGTCAACTCCATCCCGCGGTTCGATAACACGATACAGCATAGCCGCACAAACGGCGCGCAGCCCGTAGCTTCCCTGTCTTTTGCCCGACTTTTAAGCAATTGGTTTCAGTTGGGGGTATCGGCCTCCTATATGAGCTTGTCTTACCAGGACGACATCGCCTATGCGGGCTCCGCGCCCAACACCTATAATACCGTCTATCCCGCCAGGCCTGTCATCCCCGTGCAGCTTTTCGGCAAAGCCACGATCGGCGGCCCGCTCGGCTGGCAGGCCAATGTATCGCTATCCGCCGGCTATAGCTTTGTTTCCGGCAGTAAGATCGTCAATAGCGGCAACACCCTTGCCGTCAAGCCCGGTACGAAGAACGGCCCCACCGCGGGGGCCGGCATGGGCATCGCCTATTTCTTCAGCTGTAAATTCGGTATCGGATTGTCAGTGGGCGGCCAGTATTTCGACAACAAGGCCTCGGCGATGACCTATCATCTCATGGCCCTGCCGGTGACGTTGGGCATCCGGTTCCGGTTTTAGGGCAATCTTATGCGGTTTTCTACGTTATAGGATTACCCTTAATACCCAGAATCCGATCCCAATATGAGAATTGTTCTTCGCACAAGGATTGCGTTACAACGTAAAATAACCTGGCTCCTTTTCTCTTCCTTTTTTTCCGTCTGTTTTATCGGCTGGTTGATCTATTTCAACAAAAAGAATACGGAGTCCACTACTTATTGGATCAATCATACCAATTCGGTCATCGAACACGTCGATAAGCTCAATACCCGCATCTCCACCTGGGAATGCCTGTCAAAACCACCGCAGAACGATGCTTTTCGACTGGCTTTGAAAAATGACGTGGCCCAGATCCAACAGCTTACCCGCGACAATGCGGTACAGCTTCAGGCGGTCGCCCGGCTTACCGCCATCGTCGATGGTCTGGGGACCGACGCAGACAGTCTTTCACTTGGCGCCATGACGATCATACTCCGGGACATGTTGCAACAGGAAAAGAACGTCCTGATCCGCCGGCATGATCTCAACCGGACCGCGGAGACAAAAAGTACGATGGCGCTCATCAGCGGAAGTGTAATTGTCTTTTTGTTTATTTGCATCCTCCTTATCCGGCTCAACCAGGACATACTCCTTCGCCGCAAGACAGAGCGAAAGCTGACGGAGAACCAAAGCTGGTTACAATCCATACTTGATAATTCCACTTCCCTGATCTATATAAAGGACCCCGCCGGCCGCTATGTTATGGCCAACCGGCGTTTTCAGGAAGTCCTCGATGTACGGGCCGCGACGATCATCGGCCGCACCGACGCCGATTTCTCCGATCCGGACGCGGCGGCCCACTATCAATTCCTCGATGAACAGGTCGTTCGCACCGGAAAATCCTTGGAGATAGAAGAGGTCATCCCTACTTCCGGCGGCAACGCCCATTTTCTGTCCATCAAATTCCCTTTGCTGGGCGATGAGGGACAGATCATCGGCATCGGCGGTATCGCCACCGAGATCACCGAGCGGGTGCAATATCAGCAACAGCTCATCTCCGCGACACAGGAAGCCAGGAATGCCAAAGGCATGCAGGAATTATTCCTGGCCAACATGAGCCACGAGATCCGGACGCCCATGAATGGTATCCAGGGAATGGCCGACCTGCTGCTGGATACGCCGTTGACAGAACAACAGAAAGAATTTGCAAAGGTCATCAAACGGTCGGTCAATAACCTGTTGGTCGTCGTCAATGATGTCCTCGATTTCTCCAAGATAAAAGCGGGTAAACTCGCTATCGAAAAGATAGAGTTCCGGTTAAAAGATGTGCTGGACAACGTGCGCGCCATGTTCGCCCACCGGATCGCAAAAAAAGGTCTGAAATTCCTGGTAGTCATCGACCCGGCCATTCCGGAAACCTTAAAAGGCGACCCTTACCGGCTGAACCAGGTCCTTATCAACCTGGTCGGAAATGCCATAAAATTTACGGATGAGGGATGGATCAGGGTGGAGGTCACCGCGCAGGAACGCACGGGTGGTCAGGTCAACCTCTTGTTCTCGATCGCCGATTCGGGCATCGGTATTTCCGGGGAGAGTCTGCCGCATATCTTCGATCATTTTTCGCAGGCGGGGCTGGATATCTCCCGTCGCTATGGCGGCACCGGCCTCGGCCTGGCCATCTGTCAGCAGCTGTTGCGGCTGCAGGGCGGTGAGATCACCGTCCAGAGCCGGGAGAACGAAGGCAGCACTTTCCATTTCCGGCTGGCCTATGGTTACCATGGCCTTTCCGATGTGAATACTGTCATCAATACCGTATTGGCGGATTACAGCCATTGTCTGGCAGGCCGGCATATCCTGGTCGCGGAGGACAACGAGGTCAACCAACAGCTCATGGACCACGTCCTCCGAAAGGGTGGGGCAACCGTCCGGCTGGCGGCCAATGGCGAGGAGGCTGTCGCCTGTCTCCGGCAGGGACAACAATTCGACCTCATCATTATGGACCTGCAAATGCCCGTTATGGATGGTTACGGGGCCACACGCTATATCCGTCAGGAACTCCGGTCGTCAATTCCCATCATCGCCATGACTGCTACCGCACTGGTGGACGAACAACTCCATTGCCTGGAAGTAGGGATGAACGATTACATGACTAAACCCTTTGAATTCGCAGAGCTGTACAAACGCATTGCTTCTTTACTGACACCCTTTATTTCAGTATCCGGGTGAGATTGGACTTATAAGAACCGCTGACGGGGATCTCCTTATCGCCGATACACACGAGATCCCGCTTGATGGTCGTGATCTTTCCCGCCGCTACCAAAAAAGACTTATGAATGCGGACAAAGCCCGGCGACGGAAGTTTTTCCTCTATAGCTTTTAGCGTCATCCTCGTCAGCACCGGACGGGTCGAAGTGCTGAGGTAGATCTTGATATAGTCCTTTACCCCTTCGATATACAGGACATCGCTGACGACGATCCTTACCAGCGCATACTCCACGTTGACAAAGAAATCCTGCGGCGCCGCACCGGCCACCTGTTTGTCATTCTGCCGGAGACGAAATAACTCCTGCGCCCGGTTGCAGGCTTTCAGAAAACGCTCGAAACCAAATGGCTTTAGCAGATAGTCCACCACCCGGTGGTTGAACCCTTCGAGGGCATATTGTTCGTAGGCGGTGACCAGGACCACCAGCGGCGGATCCGTGAGGGACTGCAGGAATTGCAGGCCATTGACGCGCGGCATCTGGATGTCCAGGAACAACAGGTCCACGGGCGTGGTCTGCAAGACCTCCATGGCCTCCAGCGCGTTCTTACAACTTGTCACCCATTCCAGAAAAGGGATCTGCCGGATATTGTCTTCGAGCAGCTCCCGAACCAGTTGTTCGTCGTCAATGACCATACAGCGCATCATACGAATTGCAAATTTAGAATGATATGGAACTGGTTGTCTTCTCTGCGGATAGTGAGGTCATGGTGCCCTTCATAGAGTAGGTTGAGCCTGGAAACGACGTTCTTCAGGCCCAGGCCGCTGCTTTCCTCCTTGCCCCCGGAAAAGGTCTCGTCAAAGGTATTGCCGACTTCAAAGGACAACCAGTTGCCCTTTACCGACAACCGGATATCGATATGCGGGCGCTCTACGATGGACACCCCGTGTTTGAAAGCATTTTCCACGAACGGGATCAGCAGCATCGGTTCGATACAATGGGACTGGTCCTGTTCCTTCAATTCGATCTGGCTTACGATCTCCACGTCATTGCCAAAACGTAGTTTCTGCAAATCAATATAGCTGTTCAGGTACTCGACTTCGGTCCTCAACTCCACCCGCTTGCCATGGGTATCATAGAGCATATAGCGCATGAGATCGCTGAGCTTGATCAGGGCCGGCTCGAGTTGGTCCGAGCGCTTCCTGGCCAGGGAGACCAGATTGGTCAGCACGTTGAACAGGAAATGAGGGCTGATCTGAGAGCGCAGGAACTTCAATTCCGTGGCCAGCTGCGCCGCCTGTCTTTCTTTTTGCTCCCGCTCCATCCGGATCCGGTCCAGGATGACCCGGTAGATACAGCTGATAATATACATGCCTATCGATGGCCAGATAAAGAACTTGGTGGTGCTGAATTCTTTTTGCACTTCCGGGAAGAAGATCGTCTGGACAAGCAGCTTCAGCTCGAAGGAGGCGAGGATGAGCAGGAAGCTGCCCAGCAGGTACAACAACCAGCGGCGGCGGTTCAGAAACCGGGGGAACAGATAAAAGGCGTTGGTATAGAATAACCCGATATGGATAAAGTCGGCTATTGTAATAAAAGGCCAGGGCAGGCTCCCCACTTTATACCCGTTATGGGGATTCGATACGAAATAGGGCAGCAGCAGGAGCATGGTCCAGATCATGACATGGAGGGCGACCCTGATATATTTTGCCGTCAGCGGGGATTTCACGCTTCAAATCTAGTGATTGTCAGCGGTTGGCAAGGGGGGTGTCGACAACGGCGCCCTTTGTGTAGACGTTTTACCCGTACATTGGCCGGGATGCTAAAACTGCCCGGTGAACCGGACAGCGAACAGTTGAAAGCGGACAGTTTGAAACGGGTGTTATTTTGCAAATATTTGATTTATAGTAAGATGGAAACCTGGCATCGACTTGGTGGCCTGGACCAAAACTATCGAGATATGATCCCCAACTTCATCAAATCGAGCTGGCGCAGTCTTGTTAAAGACCGCCGGTTCACCTTGCTCAATTTGATCGGACTGGCATCAGGTCTTGCCTGTGCGTTGTTGATCGACCTGTGGGTAAGCGATGAACGAAGCGTCGACCGATTCAATGCCAACGACAGCCGGCTTTATGAAGTGATGAGAAACGCACCCAATGGCGATGGAACAGTCAGCACCTGGAATGTCATGCCGGGTTTGCTGGCGGCATCGATGGCCAGCAATTTTCCCGAGGTGGAATATGCCGCAGCCAGCAGAAATGAGGGAACGGCAATCGTCTCCTGCAACGACTCGACCGGATCAGGTGCAGGGGCATCCGACAAACACACGAGAGCCCGGATGTCGCTTGTCGGCAGGGATTTTTTCAAGATCTTTTCTTATCGCTTTCTGGAGGGGGACAGGGCTGGCGCGCTTTCCGATCCATCCGCCGCGGTGATCTCGGATAAGCTGGCCCTGCAACTTTTTAATAGCACAAAAGGCGTTATGGGTAAGCGGATCGAATGGGGTGGGGAAGGGTACAAGGGGTCCTACAAGGTGGCCGGGGTCTTCGAGGCGCCGCCGGCCAACGCTACCGATCAGATCGAGTTGTTGTTACCGTACGCGATATACGAGAAAAAAGAAGCCGAAGACGTAGCCAATTGGGGCAGTAACGGGGTGGTGACCTACCTGCTGCTCAAGGAGGGGACAGACACCCGTCATTTTAACGCCAAGATCAGGGATTATGCGAGTTCCCATCAGAAATGGGAAGGGGACATATTCCTGCAAAGATTTTCGGACAGGTATTTATACAACCGGTATGAGAATGGTAAGCAGGCTGGCGGCAGAATAACATACGTCAGGCTTTTTTCCATCATTGCCATTTTTATACTGGTCATCGCCTGCATCAATTTCATGAACCTGTCTACGGCCAGGGCATCCGGGAGAATGAAGGAAGTTGGTATCCGCAAGGTCATCGGCGCCCGCCGGAGTTCGCTGATCCTGCAATTTATGGGCGAATCGGTATTGATGGCTTTTTTGTCCTTGTTACTGGCCTTGGTCCTGGTATCGGTATTCCTTCCGGTCTTCAGGGGTATTACGGGAAAGGAACTCCCGCTGGTACTCAATTCCCGGCTGATCCTTACCGCAGGCAGCCTGACCCTTGTCACCGGCCTGATCGCCGGCAGCTATCCGGCCCTGTATTTGTCGGGTTTCAGACCCGTTGCTGTGTTGAAAGGGCGGTTAGCTTCGTCTCTTGGCGAGACCCTGGTACGAAAAGGGTTGGTCGTATTTCAATTCACTGTTTCCGTGGTCCTCATCATTACGGTATTGATCGTTTACCGGCAGATGGATCTCATACAGACCACCAACCTTGGCTACAACAGAGATCATATTTTGCACTTTACCACCGAAGGAAAGCAGGCAGGCGGTGACGAAGCTTTTCTAACGGAGGTAAGGAATATACCGGGTGTCGCCGGCGCTTCCACCATGGACGGGGACATGACGGGTAGCTATAGCCAGGGCGGCGGGGGGATCGACTGGAAAGGTAAATACCCCGGGGAGGATGTCGAATTCGAAGGATTGGATATGGATTACGGGATGATCGAGCTGCTGGGGATGCGGATGAAAGAAGGGCGTCCTTTCTCCCGGGCCTTTGGCTCGGACACCGCTTCAGTTATCTTCAACGAGGCCGCCATCACAGCCATGCGTTTAAAGGACCCCGTTGGCCAGGTTGTGACGGTCTGGCGCCATAAGATGCGGATCATCGGCGTAGTCAGGGATTTTCACTATGAATCCATGTATAAGCAAATAACGCCTTTCTTCTTTCGCTTTACGCAAAAGGATAACAACTATGTGTATGTAAAGCTCAAGTCCGGCCGCGAACGGGAGACGATGGCCAGCCTGGAGGCCGCTTATAAACAGTTCCACCAGGGCCTTGCCTTTGAATACAGATTTCTTGATGATGACTATCAGGCACTTTACCTGTCCGAACAGCGGGTCTCGATCCTCTCGAGATACTTTGCCGGGATCGCTATCCTGATCTCCTGTCTTGGTCTGTTTGGGCTGGCGGCCTTTACCGCGCAGAAACGAAAGAAAGAGATCGGGATCAGGAAAGTCGTCGGTGCAAGTGCTCCGGACGTCGTCGTGCTGCTCTCCAGGGATCTGCTGCAACTCGTGCTGGTGTCGATGCTGATCGCTTTTCCCCTGGCGGCATGGGCGATGCACCAATGGTTAAAGGGATTTGCCTACCGCGTGGAGATAGGATCACTGGTGTTTGTGATAGCCGGCGCTTCGATCATTGTGATCACGCTGGTCACCATTAGTTTCCAGGCCATCAAGGCGGCGATGGCCAATCCGGTCGACAGTCTGAGGGCGGAGTAGGCGGGAGAAGCTCTCGGATGCTTATCTTTAGGCCCGATCATGACTCCTTCGATCATCCAATGTATTGGCCCGCAACTGAAACGCTTCGAAGCATACTTTGACGACGCGCTGCGAAGTTCTGTCCCTTTGCTGGATAGGATCCTGAACTATATAGGCTTGCAAAAGGGGAAACAGATGCGCCCGATGTTCGTGTTGCTTTGCGCCAATTTGGGCGGCCCCGTCAATGACAGGAGTCATAGGGCGGCCTTATTCGTAGAGCTCCTGCACTGTTCATCGCTGGTACATGACGACGTGGTGGATGAAGCCATGGAAAGAAGAAACGCTTTTGCGGTCAACGCGCTGTGGAAGGACAAGGCGGCTGTTTTGACCGGGGATCATCTCTTTACCAGAAGCGTACTGCTATTGCTGGAACATGCAGACCACCAGGTTTTGCGCATCTTCTCGGCTGCTATCGGAAAGATAATAGAGGGCGAGCTCCTGCAAATGGATCAATCCAGGAAGCAGAACTGGAATGAGGATGTTTACTATGACATCATCAAAGGTAAAACGGCGACACTCCTCGCCGCATCCTGCGCCGCAGGCGCGGCTTCGACCTTTCATGACGAAGCACTTATACAAAAACTATATTTGTTTGGCGAAAGACTTGGTATGGCCTTCCAGATCAGGGATGATCTGCTTGACTATAGCGGTGTCGACATCGGCAAACCCGTAGGCAATGATATCCAGGAGAAAAAAGTAACACTGCCGCTGATCTATACCCTTCATCACTGCGAGCCCGCGCTACGCAAGACCCTGCTTGGGATCGTCAGGCACCATAATCGTGACAAGGAGAAGGTGGCGTGGCTGGGTGCGCAGGTGCGTGAACACGGTGGCATTGCCTATGCCGAAGCAAAGATGTATTCGTTCAGGGAGCAAGCGTTGGCGTTGCTGGCCGATTTTCCGGAATCGGCGGCCCGGTCGGCCCTTCAGGAGCTGGTAAGATATACGACGGATAGGTCGTTTTGAGCTGTCATTCAGTCCTGAGGCTTTTCACCGGATTGGCCAGGGCGGCTTTTATCGCTTTGGCCCCAACGGTGATCAGCGCTATTACCAGCGAGGCGGCGACGGCCACGGCAAAAACTTCCCAGTCGATGTCCATGTGATAATAATAACCCGACAACCAACCTTGCATAAGAAAATAGCCGATCGGAGCTGCTATCAGGAAGGCGAGCCCGATCAGCAGGACGAATTCTTTGGAGAACAGGTAGATGATCCCCGTCACTGAGGCGCCGAGCACCTTCCTGATACCCACCTCCTTCGTTTTTTGCACGGCCATAAAAGAGACCAGTCCATACAAGCCAAGACAGGAGATAAAGATGGCGAGGATGGCGAAGGTTTTGAAGAGTTTTGACTCGATGGCTTCGGCATTGTAGAAGTCTACTACGGTATCATCGAAAAATGGCGCGACAAAAAATTGATCGGGGTAGGTTTGCGTGAACAGTGTCTGCAACCGGGCCATGGTAGGTTGGATCTTGTCTGGCTCCAGCCTGACGGCGAGTTGGTGATAGAAATTTGGAAACGGGAGGACCACCATGGGCCTGATCTTTTCACGCAAAGAGGTGCCATTGAAATCCCGCAGGACACCGACTATTTTTATATGTTTTCCGTCCTTGTTCCAACTGAAAGTCTTTCCAATAATGGCTTCCGGCGACCTGATGCCGAGCATCCGCACGGCGGTCTCGTTGAATAGGGCTTCGCCCGTCGAATCGGCAGGATTAGGCGCATGGCCGGCAACCAGACCGAGATGAAAAACCGACAAATAATTGGTGTCCGTATATCGTTGCACCAGTTCGAAATTTTCCGGGCGCGGGTCATTCTCAAAGATAAAATTGCTTTCGCCCCAGTTGCTTGTGGATGGCGGCGCATTGCATAAACTGGCGGATATCACACCCGGCAGCTGTAATACCTGGCTCCTGAACCAGGTGTTCTTTTGGAGCCTGCCATCGCCATTGGGCAGGTTGATCAATGTGATAGCCTTCCGGTCGAAGCCCATCGGGCGGTTGCGGAAGAAATCCATCTGTCGCACGATGACCAGCGTGCCGATGATCAGCAACTGCGCGATAGCGAACTGCAATACGATCAGGCTCCTGCGAAGGGAGATGCCGCCGACCGTCTTTGTGTTGATCTTGCTCTTGAAAGCCGCCACCGGGTCAAACCTGGCGAGGACCACGCCGGGATAGGAACCTGCAAGGAACGTGACGAGCAAGCCGGTCCCAAGAAGGAAAAGGATGGTTGCCGGAGCAGTGAACAGCTCCAGTGAAACGGGTTTTTCCAGCAACTCGCGCAATGGTGCCAGGGCCAATTGAGCCAGGAAAGAGCCGACTACCAGCGCGAGCAGCACCAATGTCGCCGTCTCCCAGAGAAAGCGGCTCAGCAACTGTCTCCGGCTGCTGCCCAATACCTTTCTGACGCCTATTTCTTTCGCGCGGTTCAGGGATTGGGCGGTCGCCAGGTTGATAAAATTGATACAGGCAACTGCCAGCAGGAAGATGCCGATCAGGCCCATGGACCACAATTCGGAGTAGGTCCAGCCCCGTTTTCCAGGCCGGTCCCACAGGCTGTTGAAGTGCATTTCCTTCAGGGGTTGAAAAAAACAGGAATCCCGCGTGTCGGAATTGGCGAACAACGGCGTAAAATGCGTGGCTACAAAACCCGGTAACAGGGCGTTCATCGATTCGATATGCTGTCCCTTGCCCAGCAGGAAGAAACATTGTGATTGCAGGCTGAAATTATCCCAGTTCTTAGGGTCCGCCAGCTCAATTGCGTGCTGTTCGCGGAAAGTGGCATAGGACAGGGCGACTTGTACGGGGATATCTGTGTTGGCAGGCGGGTCTTCGAGGATGCCGGTGATCTTGTATGGTTTTTGGGAATCTCCCCACACGATCGTTTTGCCCATGGCATTCTCCCAGCGACCATACCAGTTCGCGGCAAGGGACCGGGAGATGGCCATCGTATAGGTATTTTGCAAAGAAGTGTGGGGATCGCCTGCGAGCCAGGGAAAATCAAAAATGGCAAAAAATGCGTCGTCTGCAAAATAGACCTCGCTGGCCAGCACCTGCTTGTCGCGTCCCCCGTCGGTGGAGGGAATCCCAAACTGTGCCTCCCCGACTCGCCAGACAGCTGCCACTTTCTCCGGTTGCGGGAAGTCCTTTCGCAGACCGTCCGCGAGCGGGGTAGGGGCGCAGCCGTCGTTGTCCACCAAACCGGTGCGGTAGGTCTCTGTGGAAAGGACCCTGTAGATGCGATCCTTGTTGACGTGAAAACTGTCGATGCTCAATTCGTACCTGATGAGCAGAAAGATCAGGAGCGAAGCCGAGATCCCTACCGACAGACCCATAATATTGAGTAAAGTGAAGGACTTTTTGCGCCAGAGGCCGCGGAGCAGGATCTTAAAATTGCTGTTGATCATAAGCGGAGTTATGGCAGTTGTGCTACAAAAAGCGGGTCTAATTACAAGTCGTTGGCAATCAGAATTATGTGTTTGAAGCCTCGCGTTTCACTGTTCGCTTATGATACAGCTGTTGCCCGGTTCCGGCGGAGCGCTATATTTATACAAAGAATCGTCATGAAACACCTTACCATATTGGTGCCTGACGGCGAGAACAACCTGAGCAGTATCGTCGGGGCTTTTAAAATATTTACCAGGGCCAATGACTACTGGAAGGAAACCGGCAGGAAGGCACTCTTCAGGATCGAACTGGCCGGTCTTTCGAAACAGGTGGATTTCTATGGTGGTTTGTTTGCCGTGAAGCCGCATACCCACATTTCAGCGATAGCCCACACCGACCTCATCATTGTCCCTTCCTTGAATCATAATTACCAAAAGGCAGTAAAGGACAATAAGCCCCTGATCGAATGGATCGAAAAACAATATAAGGGTGGGGCGGAGATAGCAAGCATCTGTACCGGCGCGTTCCTGCTCGCTTCCTCCGGTCTCCTCGATGGAAAAACTTGTTCTACCCATTGGGCCGCCGCCGATAATTTCAGGAGCATGTTTCCAAACGTGAAATTGCAACCCGATAGACTGATCACCGACGAGAACGGCATTTACACGAATGGCGGCGCCTATTCTTTTTTAAATCTGATGATCTACCTGGTGGAGAAATATTATGACAGACAGACAGCCATCTACTGTTCCAAAGTGTTTCAGATCGAAATGGACCGGCAAAGTCAATCGGCATTTATTATATTCAAGGGGCAAAAGCAGCATGGAGATGAAATGGTGAAAGAAGCACAAGCCTATATCGAGAGTAATCCCTTCGAAAAAATTTCTGTTGAAGCGTTGTCCACCAGGTTTGCCGTCGGCAGACGAAACTTTGACCGAAGGTTTATCAAGGCCACCGGAAATACACCTGTTGAATATTTGCAAAGAGTAAAGATCGAGGCAGCGAAAAAGACCTTCGAGACCAGTCGGAAAACGATCAACGAAGTCATGTACGAAGTAGGCTATTCGGACACCAAGGCTTTTCGGGAGGTGTTTAGAAAGATCACCGGCATGTCGCCGCTGGAGTACAGAAGCAAGTACAATAAAGCGGCGGCTGGATAGACTTTAAATATCAGTTCGTTATAAAAATTAAAAAAAATTTGCGTAGTTAAATGACTTCATGTAGATTTGAAGTCAAATAGCTACACAATGAATCTTAGACGAGACGTATTCCAGGCCATAGCGGACCCCACGAGAAGGGCTATATTACTATTGGTGGCATCGCAATCCCTGTCTGCCGGGGCCATAGCGGCAAACTTCGACACCGCCAGACCGACAGTGTCAAAACACCTGCAGATCCTCACCGAGTGCGAATTACTTGAACAAAAACAGACCGGCAGGGAAATTTACTATCACATCAATGCAAAAAAAATGAAAGCCGTTGCCGACTTTATCGAGCCATTCCGCAGCATGTGGGACGACCGGTTCAATAAACTAGAAACCATCATGAAAAAATATAAAACCAAGTAATATGGAACAGAAAACAAAGGTCCATGCCGAAGCCGGTAAACATGACCTGGTCATTACAAGGGATTTTGATCTGCCGGTGGAATTGGTGTTCAGGGCACATGCTGAACCGGAAATAATTGAGCAATGGATGTCTAACCCATATGCGACAGCCAGGGTGTTAAAATTTGAGGGTAAAAAACACGGCAGTTATCAATTTGAATCAACCGACGCCCAGGGAAAAGTGGTATTTCGTTCAAATGGGGTAATCCACGAGTTTAGCCCCAACAAGAAGATAATAAGAACGTTTGAATTGGAAAATGCGCCTTATGGGGTGCAACTGGAGGTGTACGCATTTGAGTCTTTGACAGACGATACCAGCCGGCTGAATATGCATGTAATATATGAATCGGTTGCACTGAGAGACCAGCTGATGCAGTTACCCTTTGCTCAAGGCATCAACATGGCACATAACCGATTGCAGGAAGTATTAATCACTTTAAAATAATTTTAAAAATGGAAAAGAGAAAGTTAATTTGGTATTGGATAATTACCGCCATACTATCTTTTTGTATTTTTTTTGGCGGATTGGCACAGGCTATGCAGGCAAAAGGAGTGGTGGAGGGCTTTAAGCCACTGGGGTACCCTCGTTATTTTATTTCGATCATCGGCGTATGGAAGGTACTGGGCATCATTGCGATATTGATCCCGAGATTTCCATTGCTGAAAGAATGGGCATACGCAGGTATATTTTTTGCGATGACCGGCGCGGTGATCTCGCATATCGCAAGTGACGACATTAAGGTACAAATAATTGCTCCGTTCCTACTGGCCGTTTTTACCGTGTTATCGTGGTATTTGCGACCTGCGAACAGAAGGATCATTTCCATTAATCAACAATTCGCAGCATGAACCCGAAAGTCGATTTCTATTTTGACAAGGCCGAAAAATGGCAGAAGGAAGTGGAGAAATTGAGAACGATCGTTCTGGATTGTCCGCTGAATGAAGAGCTGAAGTGGGGCTGTCCCTGCTACACGTTTCAGGACAGTAACATCGTCCTGATACATGTCTTCAAGGAGTACTGTGCGTTGTTGTTCTTCAAGGGTTCCCTGTTAAGCGACCCCGATGATATGCTCATCCAGCAAACGAAGAACGTGCAGGCAGCCCGCCAGATCCGGTTCACCAATCTTAGGGAAATAGTCCAACAGGCGTCCATCCTAAAGGCCTATATTTATGAGGCCATCGAAGTGGAGAAGGCCGGTCTAAGGGTGAAATTGAAAAAGGCTTCAGAATTTCCGATCCCCGTAGAATTTCAACATAAACTGGATAAAAAGCCCGCGCTCAAAAGGGCCTTCTATGCATTGACACCGGGACGGCAAAGGGGTTACCTGCTTCATTTTGCAGCACCCAAACAATCGAAAACGCGCGAGGCAAGAATTGAAAAATGCATGCCGCAGATCCTCCAGGGGAAGGGGTTGAATGACGATTACCAGTCGACGAAAAGATAATTTATTCATCACAAAAAATCGGGCAATGGCTTACGTATCTATCTATTTGAATTTTGCGGGGAATGCCGAAGAAGCATTTAACCATTACAAAAAAGTTTTTGGAACGGAATTTTCCAACCCCATGATGAAGTTGAAAGACATGCCGCCAAGGCCGGGCGCTCCATCTTTGTCGGAAGCCGACAAGAACAAGGTGATGCATGTGGCGTTACCCATACTCGGCGGCACGCAAATCATGGCCACCGATATGCTGGAAAGTATGGGTCAAAAACTGGTGGAAGGAAACAATTTTACCATCAGTTTGAGCCCCGACACCAAAGAAGACGCCGACAGATTGTACAAGGAACTGTCGGACGGCGGATCTGATGCCGTGGCGCCGCACGATGAATTCTGGGGATATTGGGGCACCTGCAAAGACCGCTTTGGCATCCGCTGGATGTTCAATCTTATGAAATAACCTTACTGCCCCCCGGGCAGGTAATATTACCCAATGACGAGTCCTTTTTTACCCTTTACTTTGATGCATGCACATCCTAAGATACGCTATACCCGCGGCGGTTGCATTGGGTCTTTACTACCAGGTATACTCATCCATGGGTACATCATTTCTAAGCCCCGGCCGGGTCATCCGATGGCGGAGTATATGAAAAGTGGCGTATATTTAAGTTAAAGCAATCTGACAAACCGTGTCCATCGATAAATTATTTGCCAGTTTTGATAGGTACCTTCCCCTGGACGAACCAGAAAGAGCAGATTTAAAAGAGAGGGCGATTGAACGGAGGATTAAACGAAAACAGTTCATTCTGACCGAAGATGAGGTGTGCAGGCATTACACTTTTGTCGCGGATGGATGTTTCAAGGTATTCCAGGTCGACAAAAAGGGCGTAGAACACAATCTGCAATTTGCTGCGGAGAATGACTGGATCATGATCATCGACAGCTTTTATTCCGAAAAGAAAAGCAAAGTAAATATTGAAGCGATCGAACCTTCGACTATTTTCCAGATAAGCAGGCCGAACTTTGTTTATTTTTTAAGAACGTATCCAAAGTTCGACAGAAATTTTAGGGTAATCGTGGAGACAAGGTTTGCTGAGTTGGAGAACCGATTGTTGCAAATTGTCAGCTCTACCGCTGAAGAACGGTATCTTGCCTTTCTATGTCAATATCCCGCATTGTCGCAAAGATTGCCAAATACCCAAATCGCCTCCTATCTTGGGATCACCCCTGAATTCCTGAGCAAGATCCGTAAGGAGATCTCACAGAAAGGCCGTCACCCTTAAACTATGTTAAGCCTGTTTATTAAACTACCTTATAAGTCGGTTCCATGCTTGGGCGCTAGCTTTGTATTAAATAAAAAAGCAAATCATGGAAGAAGTACTACAAAAAAGGGAAAGTTACAACCAGCGGCAGATCCCCTATGAAAATGAGCCGACGGTATCCATAACAAAGGTTTTGATCGAAGGGCTGGACTGTTACTGGTTTATCCCGGAAGACCCGTCCCCGGACAGAATAATTATTTACGTACATGGCGGCGGCTTCGCTATGGGGTCTATCGGAACGCACGGAAGGATGGTCAGTCACTTGGCAAAGGAACTACAAGCAGGAATTCTTTTTGTAGAATATGCCCTGGCGCCGGAGCACCCGTTCCCCGCCGGCCTGAATGACGTATTAACTGTTTACCGGGAATTAGCCAACCGCTATCCGGGATACCAGATCAACCTCATTGGAGACAGTGCCGGCGCCAGCCTGATCATTTCCGCCATTGGAGAAATGCTCAAAATACACCTCCCGTTGCCCGACGCTGTCGTGTTGATGTCTCCATGGGTCAGCCTGGAGTGCGACACTCCGTCGTATGAAGAAAACGCCCTGCTGGACCGCTCCCTGAGCAGGGACATGCTCCAAATGTATGCCCGGGCTTATACGGGGCGCAACCCCCTCGGGGTCTCGAGCCCGAAGAACGTGTCGCTTACCCAATTTCCGCCCGTGCTCATTATGGTGGGTACCAATGAAGTACTGTTGGATGACAGTAAATATTTCTATAATGATATAAAAGGTATTCAGGGCAAGTCCAGGTTGAGTATCTACGATGGTCAACCCCATAATTGGATGAAGAAGGACATCTACAAAGAAGCCTCCCGGCGGGCATTGGCCGAGATCGCTGAATTCATCAGGGCATGAGCGCGCTAAAAATAATTTAGCGCCTGATGTCCGGAAAGAGCTTTTATAATTGTCTGTATTAAAACAAATAATTATGAAAATGACCACCCTCTTTGGTAGAATTCTTACGGTATGGGCTATTTTATCTTGCCAGGCAGGATTTGCCCAGAGTCCTTCGGGCCAGGCGGCAGGGCTTCCGGACGGGCCAAATGGCAAGGCCATTAACGCCTATTATACCGCTTTTGAGAAAAAAGATTGGAATCTGATGCAGGGAGCGCTTGCCGATGGGTTTACTTTTACCAGCCCGCTTGATGACCATATCAGTCTAAAGGCTTTTAAAGTAAGATGCTGGCCAAATGCCGATAATATCAAGCGTTTTGAACTGGATAAGGTTGTTGTTAGTGGAGATAGCGCCTTTGTGATCTATAATGGTTGGACGACAAGCGGAAAATTATTTCGGAACAGCGATTATTTTACCTTCAAGGACGGAAAAATCAGTTCGTACGAGTGTTTTTTTGGACCTGGGATAAATTATCCTAATTCGGGGAAATAGAAAGTGAAACGATATTGTTAAAGCCAGATTACCTTTTGCTCGGAGAGGTGGTCCTGGCCTATAATAGCACGATAGAGTTCTGGCCTGCGCGCCTGAATGTAACGGTATCCTCCGGATTGTTGCAGCTTTTCCGGTAGGAGTGTCGCCGTGACGAACTGATCATTAAGCTCGGTGCATTCTGCAAGGATGTCGCCAAAAGGGTCCAGGATCATCGAGCGACCGTTTTTCAGTTGGTCGTGGTCCATACCGATGGCATTGGCAAAGACGCAATAAACGCCATTATCATAGGCTCTCGCCGGCAGCCATTTCATAAGCCAGTCCCGTCCTTTCATACCTTCAAATTCCAGCCGCAGGGACGTCGGATCACTCTCCCTGTTTATCCACAGTTGAGGGTCCACAAAACCGGCGCCCGGTCGGGTAGAGGGCGTACACATAGTAACATGCGGCATAAAAATAATATCGGCACCAAGCAGCCGGGTCGCTCTTACGTTCTCAATGATATTATTATCATAACAAATGAGGATCCCGCATTTCCATCCACAAAGGTCGAAGACGCAGTAGGCATCACCAGGCTCCAGGCAGGGGTTGATAAAAGGGTGCAATTTCCTATATTTGGCAACAAGCCCGGTTTTATCTACACAGATGTATGCTTTAAAAAGACGGTTCTGTTCATCTTTTTCAAAAAGACCGGCAAGAACGACTATGTCATATTTGGTGGCGATGCTTGTCAGCCGACGTACAGAAGGGCCATCCGGTATTTGTTCAGCCAGATCCAGCATTTGTGTTTTGGATAGATGACGTGCAAACGTATAGCCTGTGACGGAACATTCATGAAAAGCAATAACGGATGCGCCTTTTTGGGCAGCGTTTGCCGTAAGTTGTTCGATCGTGCTGAGGTTGTATGTTTTGTCCCCACTACGATGCTCGAACTGGGCGGTTGCGATGACAAGTTTTTTCATAGAACAAAAATGAAGACATTTCGGCTTTCAAAATTGTACAAAAGCGACAAAACCATTCACTCATCGAGGGGCGAATCGGCTTATTCATACCATGGTCGTCCCTAGGTCATGATCCATAGGAGGTTGACAGCCAGGGGAACAGTATTTTGGAGATATTGGGAGGGCGTTAGACCGGTGATCTGCTTAAACTCGCGGATAAGATGCGCCTGGTCAAAGTAACCAGTTTCATAAGCTTTGCTGGTGAGGTGCGATGTTGTCTGGAGGTGTTTGAGAAAAGCGTGTACGCGGATGATATTGCAAAATCGCTTGGGGCTGAGTCCAACGACAGTGTTGAATTGACGTTCCAATTGTCGCGTGTGGCAACAGAGGGCATTCGCAAGCCGGTGAATGGCGATCATGCCATTGTGCTTTTGAATGAGTTGCAGCGAGGCGGCGATCTTTGGATCGGCAGACCACGAACGGCGGTCGAGCAGTCGTAGGATGAAAGCCTCTATTTGTTCGATTTTTTCGCTCAACGTAGCAGAACCTATGATGGCTTGCTGTAAGCTAAGACCCTCGCTCCCAAAAAGATCGGCAAAGGAAACCACTTTATCTTTCAATTCGCTGGCGGGTAAACCGAACAATCGATTGAACCCGTCTGGTCGGAAGACGACGACGAATAACCGGACTTGACCTTGACACTCAATATCCTTGTATTCGGTGATCTGGCCATAGACAAAGGAATCGGGAAGAAGTTGGCCGTCCAGGGTAAGGTTGGAACAAGCGTTAAATACAATACTAGTATTGCCATCCGAAAAAAGGCGAAGCCGATGCAAAACAGCACCCCCTCCGTCGAAGGAAAGATAATGCCGGATAATTCCGGATAGTTCGATGGAGGCAGGGATCTGCATTAGTTACAAAGCTAAGGACTTCAGTTGCATAAAAAAATGTATCTACCTCTTCCCCACCGACCTCAAATAAGCCAGCATCTCTCCTTTCAGCCGTTCTCCTTCCGCCGTCTCGGCAAATCCCTTTTCCGTCAACAGGTCGGTGATCGTCATCTTCCGTTCCTGCGCCGTACCCGGTAACCTCACCACCGCATAGTCGGGGATCGGCGCCTTGGCATCGATCAGCAGGTATCTCGCGATAGCCCAGTTCCGGCTTGTCACCGCGGTACTCAAGATCGATTGCTCGTTGGGCCCATAGCTGTCCAGCGAAGCGCCACGTGATACAAGTAGCTTCACCGAGCTCAGCTTTCCATAAACGCAAAGCAGCTCCAGCGGTGTAGCCTGGAAGTTTTTCTTCTGCCCAAATTGATCCGGGGTTGTATCGAGCGTCGGTGCATTCAAGTCCGCTCCGTACCTGATGAGCATCCCGAGCACCTTTGGCGCATCTTTCAAAACCCCGTCATTCAGGCATGCATCGAGGAATGGGCTGCTGCCACTATAGGTCCGCGCATTGGGATCGGCCCCCAGCTCCAGCAGTTTCCCGGCGGCAACGTCTCTGTTGGTCGCTACCGCCAGCACCAGCAGCGTCTGCCCGAATTTTCCATCCTTATAATCCACTGGCAGCTTCTCCACCCGGGCAAGCCTGCCGATCTCCGCCGTATCCTCCGCGGCTACGGCCTTCGCCAACGCATAGACCGGCGTATTCCTGAAAAGCTCAAAGGTATAGCCGGGGCCGGTGACCCCTGGTTGCTGACAAGCGCCCATTTCCGTTACTAATAAGAATAATAAAATACAATGCGATCCGGTTACCAACTTCATAGCTCATCATTTCACTGGTGTACTTGCCAATACGGTGTTGATCAAATGCGCGTCCATCGCGCTCGTGCCAGACGGAGCACGCAGGAACGTATCCGTACCCAGGTGTACCAACCGCTCCATCCACCCAAAATACGTTTGACCGGTGTTCAAGATATCATTTTCTACGACAAAATTGTGAATATGCCCCCTGGACTTGTCCAAATCATTGACATAAAGCGTGGGCCCGGAGAGCCATGCGGGGTTATAGGTCATGGCCGTCCCGCCGGTAGCGAGGGCAGCGGCCTGCGCCTCCCCCCCGCCCATCGAGTGACCGACAAACAAAAGATTGTCGGCGCCAAATCTACCAGCAAGGTATTGGGCGTTGTGTACCGCACGCATATATTGAGTGGATTCCCCCGACAGCTGCTTGTAGTCTTGTACTGCATCCTTCAGGTCCTCGGTACCGGCAAACGCATAGATATAGACCGTCTTGCCCCCCACTGTCGCTACAAACAAAGCCGACTTGAATCCGTCCAATGAGCTTTGCAGCGATATTTTGCTAACTTGTCCTGCCGGGACCACTGTGACACCAGCAGCAGCCAACGCCTCGCCGGTCTCAGCCGCATCGGGGCCGCCATAGACGTACTTGCTGATCAGCGCCCCCAGCTTCCAGCTAATACCCTTTACCCCGGGATCGCCGCCAACATCCTCCTCCGACGGCGCAGGGGCATTTGCCGCCGCCACCCCGCTGCCATCCCCATCTTCCCCGTCACCCCAGTAGATGCTCAAACCTCCGCCGCCGCCCTGCTGCTCACGACCCAGGTGATTATACCCCTCTACCATCATCCCGTCCGGATCGATAAATCGCACGGGATTATCCGAGCCATACGCATAAGGGCTGAACCGGCGCGCCTTCTCCGCCATCGGGTCCACCGCATGCCAGACACCAAGCTGCGGGTCCTGCATCCTCGCCCCATAGTCATACAGCTCCAGCCCGCTCCCATCACTGAATTCTTTGTTCTGTAACTCCTTGCCATTATACCGGTATTTATTCTCGGCATAATTTGGCTGCATCGCCTTGTCCGACAACGCCGCCATCGTCAACCCAAATGGATAATAGTGATTCTCTTCCAGCAGCGGCCCACTAAAATGCTGGATCATCAGGTTGTCGAAATAGACGTCCCAATTGGGGGTTTCATTGCTCACCCAGATATACAGATAACCACTCGTATGGATCGGGATATTCGTCGCCAGGGTATTGAGCACATCGGGGGAGCCCACGGGGATCGCTCCACTCTGCCCACCCCCACTCACATAGTTGAACCGGTTGTCCAGCAACATCCAGTTCAGATAGGCCTTAGGCTTGCCCGTCGGCATACTGTCATTGCCCGCCATAAAGCTGTTTAGGGAAGCATAGACAGGGCTCGTCCCCGTATTGGTCAATTGCGCCACGGTGCCATGCACAGCCCCGGCCGGGATCGACGCAAGCCCTGTGGCCAGGGAGTTGAGCACGGAATTGAGCGAGCTGTTCGGCGACCCCCCGGTACCGTTAGACAGATAATAGCTCTTGACGCCCAGCGACAGCGAATCCCCGCTCATCACCTTGAGCAGGATGGCTGGACCCACGGTATGCCTGCCCGGGCTCCCGCTCACCACCGCCACGGAATCGTTGGGCGTGGTCGTATTGTCCGCCGGGTATCCCCCCGGAACCCCCGACACCGGGAAGCTCGTGGAATCGATGTTGTAGAACAACGCCAGCTCCTTGGCGCGGTACACTGCTTCCATCGTCGCCGTATACTGGGCCGTATCCCGCTGCTGCGTCAGCACGACCCGCGTATTGCCCAGATGATCCTTCTCGAAGAGATCGTATTCCCAGGCGTAGGCGGAATCCCCGTTCAGATAGCTGTGGAAGGCCCATCGCGCCCGCCCCTCCTGATGCTGTAAAAATTGCACCGTATCTACGCCGGTCGCCGAAGAAGCCAACGGCATCCGCTGCTGGTACTGGAACCCGCTAAGATAGGTCGTCGCAGTAACCATCCCCGCGACGCTGTCCACCACCTGCTTGCGCAGCTTGTTGCCCGCCGCATCATAGGTATACAGGATGTTCCCCTTGCCCTTGACATTTACATACACCGGCAGATTCAGATAATTATATGCGATCGAATCGATGCCTTTATTATTATCCAGCTTCAGGTTGCCGTTACCGTCATAGGTATAGTCATAGGCCCCCTTGGCACCGCTGTAATGGAAATCGCCAAGCTGCGAAGCGCTATCGTTCGCGCCGTCCGTCACCTGCATAAGTTCGTTGGAATTCGCGGCATAGCTGTAGTTCAGGGAATCGATCACGCCCGTTGGCGAGCCCAGCTTATACCCATGCTGCTGCAAGGCCACGATATTTCCATTGGCATCGTAACCCATCGCCACGCTATAATCCATCGCATTGTTGGGATTGTTCGGATCGGCCTTTCCCCAACCGCCGGTAAACTGCTCGTTAAAGTTTCCGGCCACCAGCCGGTTCACATCGTCGTAGCTCAGATCGAATTTTCGGTTTGTCCCGTCACCCGCGCTTTTCCAGACCAGCCCCGCGATATTGCCGTTATACTGCAACCCCGTATAGCTCGTCCCGACGGCAACCGAAGCACTATTATCATAGCCCAGCTCCAATCCGAAATAGTTGTTGGCAGCACCCGCGATATAATTCTTGTTGATACCCGTGAGCCATCCACGGATGTTATAGTCATAGATCAGGCTGTCCAGCCCGGCGCCGAGAATCTTGGTCCGCATCTGACCCAGCTCATTGTAGCGGATGCTGTCGATCTGCTCATCGCTCGCAGCCCCGTCGATATTTTTCCAGACGCTGGTCAGCCGAAAACGCGCATCGTAGTTTGTCTTCGTGAGCGCCGTATGTCCCTGCACGGCCTGCCCGTCGCGATGGTTCAGCAGGCTCCGGAGGGTCTTGCCCGAGAAATCATATTGTATCGTCAGCGTATCGGCGCTGCCCGTGACATTCCAGGACAACGTCTGGATAAGTCGCTGATGATCGTCGTAGAAATTCACGGAATACAGGTATTGTCCAGTTCCTGCACCGGTTCCAGGCGCCAGGACCTCGGACATCGTCCCAGTCTCCATCCCCTGGGCGCTGGCATAAGGTACCATCGGCATTCCATAGGGATAAGCGCTGCCGCTTCCACCGATAAACCCTGTCCCGTTCACGGTGACCATCGCGCGTGGCAATGGGCTTACCGTGCCAACCGCCGCATAGCCGTCATAAAAATTCCGGGTGAGCAGCTCCACGCTGTACTGGCTTAGATTTGGATAGGTTGCCTGTTGTGATGCCGCAGTGATGTGATAAGCCAGATCATAGTAGTGCAAGGGGTCCGTGATCAGTCCCGTGCTGTCCGCACGACCCAACGTATCATAGCGCGTGAACTTCCATTTGTGGATACTCCGCAACAACGAATCCTGCGTCAGCGCCAGCCGGTCACGGCTGTCATAGACCATCCTGATCTCACCCGCACCCGGCAGCTTTTTCACCACCATGCGGTTGCGATAATCATAGCCATAACGATAGCAGAGCCCGTCGGCCACCGGCTGCGTCACCGTCCATACGGGCCCGATGTTGAGCTGCTGCACGGCGTTGGGCGGGAGCACAAAACGCAGATCGTTCAGATCATCATATACGTAATAGGTACAGAGCCAACCGGTATGTGCGCCCGCCGGCTCATCGGCCAGCTGCACTTTCTTCAGGATGACCATCCCATCCTTGTCCTTGAACTGCATCACCACATGACCCTGCTCATCCGTAGTGATCGTTTTATACAGCTGGCCCGCCGGGTAGATACCCCCGCTCACCGGCAGACTGCCGGCAAGGGTGTCGATCGTCCACAGCTGTACGCTGTCGGCCGTCGAGTTCACGGGAAAATAGCTCACCACACCCCTTCCGCTACCTACCCAGCTCTCACCCGGGCTGTAGCTCGCGGTGACCCGGTCAAGCGGTGACAGCTCATGATCTTTCCGGCTATAATAGAATTGCTCCCCGGGAAACTGCACGCCATTCCAGGCCTCCGCGGCAGCCTTCGCATTTTCTTTATATCCCCCTGCCGTGCCGGTGTCGGCATAGGGCAGGTAGTCTGTATTTTGCCTGCCGAAAGCGTCATAGCCCTGCAAGGTCACCATATCGTACTGCAGGGGACTGGCCTGTCGATCCACACTCTGCACCGGTCGTCCCAGACCGTCGAAGTACAAGGTCGTCTGCTGGACATCATAAGGACTGGTCAGTTGCACCGCCGATACCGCATCGGCTACACCCGGGCGGGTCACCACCCGGGTCCGGACATAGTTATGGTCGGTAGCCGGCGTGCCCGCCACAACGGTCACGGCAGCGGAATACACGGTATCGTTCCCGCAGATCACCCCCACCCGGTAGTACGTGGTCACGCTTACCGCGCCCGGGTCATAGGTCTCTCCGCCTGCACCCGCAATAAAACTATAGTTCACCCCATCCGAAGAAGACTGCCACAGATACGTATAGGCGCCCCCGCATTGGCCACCGGTGGCCCCGCCGGCCGTCAGCACACCGGGATCGCCACCCGGGCTCACCACGCTGCCGGCAGGAGTGACCGTCCCCGCCGTGAGCGCCACTAAGACCTCCGCCGTATCGGAATAGACATTCACTCCATTGGAAACCGTCTGTCGCCGGTACCACGTCGTTGCCTGCTGAGGCCCCTCCTGGAAATTCAGTCCCATGGCTCCCGGAACATTGACAAAATTTACCCCGTCGGTGCTGGTCTGCCACTGATAGCTATAAGCCACCACCGTACAACCGCCCCCGCCTGCCGGCGAACAGTTCAGTATAGCCGGCTCCTGCTCATAGCCGATCGTCTGCAAGGCATCCGCGATCACCCCGGCCGTAAAAGGCGGGATCACCGTCGTCACCGCCGCCGCAGGAGACGTAGAGGTGTAATCGAAGCTCTGCACCACCACCCGGTAATAGGTCACATTCGCTCCCAGCACCGGAACAGTGTTATAGCTCCCGCTACCGGCGCCGCCGATGGTCGACCAGCTCGATCCGTCGGGCGAGCTCTGCCAGATATAACTATAGCTACTGTTGCCGCCGGTAGGCATGCTCGCGGTCAGTGTAGTCCCATTGCCGCAGTTAATCGTCGAAGCGGCCGCACTAACCGTCTCGGCGCTCAACGCCGGGTACGCCGTTACCGTCACAGGCAAAGAGGTCGCCGTCGCCACCCCGCTCACCGTGACGACCTCATAATAGGTCGTCGCCGCCAGGGCGCCCGGCGAATAGCTGGGGCCGCTATACCCCGTATAGCTATAGGTACCGTTGATGGAGGATGCGGCATACCACTCGTAGGTATAGCTGCTGCCATTGCCGCCCGTGGCGTTGGAAACGCTCAGCGGGCCCGCACTGATACCCGCGTCTATCGATTGTGTCGCCGGCGTGATCGCCCCGGAGACCACCGGTTGATCCACAAGCACCTCCACCGGCCCGGCGGTAGCGGTGGCCGTACCGCTGCTCACCAGAACCTCGTAATAGGTATTGACAGTCAGCGCGCCGGGCGTATAGGTGGGGATACCGGAAGCCCCCGTATTATAGAAAGGACCGCCTTGCGAGCTTCCATAAAGCCAGGTATAGCTATAGTCGCCATTGCCCCCGGTGGTGTTGTTCAGGGAGATCTGCCCCGGACTCGTCCCGCTGAGTATTTCCGGGTTCGCCACGGTCAGCGTACCCGCAACAAGCTGGGGGTACACCGTGATCAGACAGCTTCCCGTAGTAATGCTGTTCACCGGCGTGGAGATGGTAACCCGGTAATACGTATTCGCCTTCAGATTGGAAGCCGTATAGCTGGCGAGGTTATTGGTGATATTGGTCCAGGTCGCATTGTCCGGCGAGCTCTGCCATTGGTACTGCATGACGTAACAGCTTGGATTAGTCGCCGCGGCATAGATTGTCGCCGATCCGCCATAATAGATGGTCTGACCCGCGGAGATCGACGCGCCCGTGATCGGCTGCGCGACCTTGACCGTGACATTCACCGAGGCGATGGTAGTGCCGGCCGTCGGATTCTTGATCGCTATCACCGCCGTACCGGCCGTATTGGTAAACGTCACATTACCCGTGGTGGTCGTCCATCCGTTAAGCGTTCCACTGCCCGTCACCACCCACGCATAATTGGAAGGGATCGCCGGCGACACCGTGAACTGAGCCGTGCAGCCCCCGGTCGTACTGGTCACGCCACCGGAGATGGTATACGTTGTCGTACCACCGTTGGCCCAAACGGAAGGCATGGCGGGAAATAACAGGAAAAAGATCAGCAGATAGCGGCGCATAGGAATAAGTTATGTCGATAAGAAGGTTTATTGATCAGGGGTTCACATAGTGGTATTCGAAAGTCTTGATCACATTGTTGCTGTTGTCCCGTATCACACTTAGCCGGCCGAACGCGTCATACTGGTAGTACGTGGTCACTCCCCGCGGGTCGGTCTCGCTGGTGATACCCACCAGGGGCGAATAGGTGTATGTCGTCACCAGCGCGTTCGGCAGATTAGCACGCAGGTTGTTCAGCTGGGCCCGTAGCTGCGCATCCGTCGTCGCGGGGTTGTCGAGCACCGACTGAGTGATATATTGGCTCGCCGTCGCATAGTCGCTGCCCACCACTTTGGCCACGGGATACAAACCATGATAGCCCCAGAAATAGACTTCCCGGGTGTCATTAGCCTTCTGCTGTTCCAGCACATTCCCATAAATATCATAGAGATTGATCTGCGTTTTCAGCTCCAGCGGGTTGTTCCGCAGCTGACTCCATGTCTGGTAAGGGTAAAGGGTCCCACCCCCGCCCGCCGCATAATAGCGTTGCACCGTCACCAGCGGGATATTGTTGACGAGATTCTGTTGCTGGATCACCGTATTGAGGCGGTTGGCGGTAACCAGGCTGGCGGAAGCCGACTGTTGGTTCGCAGGCAGCCCCGTAAGCTGCGAACTATTCCCCGCGTACCACGTCATCGCCGTCCGGACCTCATTACGACTGTTCGTCTCCGACTCGCTCGTCTGGAACAACGTCACGGGATCATAGGTATAGCTCTTGACCACCTGCACAAATTGCGTGGTATCGCTTGGATCATACGTCGTCACCGTCTGCCCGGCCAGCCGTTTCGCACCCGGGTTCAGATTGAAGGAGAGATAGGACACCACCGGATAGAGCGAGCTCTCGCACATCTGGGCGTCTTCCGTAGTGCTCGGCAGCTCCGAGACATATTGCTGAAAAGCCATGCCCACCGGGATCGTATCCATGGTGATATCCGTGTAATGGTCATAGGTATTCTTCACCAGCGAATAGGAACCGTTGAGGGCCTGATATTGTTTCATGGAATCGAGCTGCCAGTTGCGCCAGTCGTCGCGAAAGTCTTCTTGCAGCGGGGTGTTGGGCAGCCGCGTATCGTTGATAGCACCCAGGTGATAGCAATAGATCGTCTTGCCCGCATTGCCCTGCGGCGTCCCCAGGTACTCCGCTACACAGGAATAAAGCACCGCCGCCCCGTTGTCGAAGCTTAGATCCTTATGCGGCATATTGGTGACGGTCGTGATCTGCTGCAGGATGTTTGCCCCATCGCCGATATGCGTGCTGTTGACCATTTGCATGCTGATAAAATCCTGCGCATTGGGAACAAACCGAACCTGCCCTAGCCCGCTCTCGCCCCAGCCATACTTGTATGTCTTCACCAGCGAGTCCGCCCCCGAGATCGTCTTGTACCGGATATCTCTGATCCGAAAACCTCCGCCGGATACGGGCGCCGACCCGGTCCCGAAAGAAAAGTAATTGTTCTCCCAGTCGAATGTCGCCGAGCCGCCCGTGGGATAGACCAGCGTCTGCAAGATCCCGCCGGGTAGGGGGGGAGGCAAAGCCCCGCTACCGGAAGAGGTCAGCTGCTTGGCGCCCAGCATCATCATGGCGTTGCCCGTGCTCACTACCTGCGTGGTATAGGTGCCGTTATCGTTCTCCGTCATCTGGCAGAACGGATAGC
>Ga0302309_10001016_pt1 | contig 27498 bp, 25 predicted proteins | sample III_Palsa_N1_1_FD_200453 | JGI IMG/M metagenome (GOLD analysis project Ga0302309, IMG submission 200453) | Peat permafrost microbial communities from Stordalen Mire near Abisko, Sweden - III_Palsa_N1_1 | ecosystem: Environmental > Terrestrial > Soil > Palsa > Peat permafrost | place: Sweden... | reverse complement strand
GCTCCGGTGATAACTCTACTGGCAAGAGTGTGTTTGTTCTTTTCCATTGTTTAGTTTTTTAATTTTATATTTTTCGTTTGGTCAAAAGTATGTTGACACAAGGTTTTGTCCTATCACTAAAGACTTTAAGCGGACTAAGTTGATCTTGTACCCGTCATTTTTAAACTTGAAGAATTTTCAATTTGATAGCTCTGTATTTCGTTAACCTCAACCATAGAAGCAAATGGCGGACGATTCATTAAAACGGGGGAGAAATGCTGCGAAACGACGCTTTATTTAAAGATTCAGGCCAGGAATTTTGCTTTTCCTGGCCTGAATAAATTTAAAAACATTGAAATGCATGGCTATTCCCTAACCTGTCTCCGATTTTGCCGGGTGATATGCATTTTAGTTTACACTATTCAGCGGTTAGTTGGAAATCATTTTTTCAGGATCAACCACTTTTTCAAATTCATCCCTGTTAATAAAACCACTGACTAAAGCAGCCTCCTCCAGTGTTTGATCATTATCGATTGCGCTGTGGGCAATTACCGATGCCTTGTCGTATCCAATTACCGGGCTTAATGCCGTTACTAGCATTAATGACCTGTTTACATAATAATCAATTTGCTTGCGGTTTAAGCTAATCCCTTCAATGCAGAATTCATTAAATTTTTCACAGCCATCAGCAATTATCCGCGCTGAGTGAAGAAAATTATTGATAATGATAGGACGCATTGCGTTTAATTCAAAGTTTCCCTGGCTGCCTGCAAAAGCAACGGCATTATCATCCCCAATAACCTGTATGCATATCATAACTATCGCTTCACACTGCGTGGGATTTACCTTTCCTGGCATTATACTTGAACCCGGCTCATTGGCCGGAAGTACCAGTTCTGCCAGCCCGCATCGTGGTCCAGAGGCCAGCCAGCGGATATCATTGGCAATTTTCATCAAGGCTACGGCCGCCCCCCTTAAGGCACACATGGAGGCGACGATACTATCCAACGAGCCTTGCGCAGCAAACTTGTTGGGAGCTGTGATAAAAGGTTTGCGTGTTAAGAGTGCGATTTCTTTCGCCATATCATCAGCAAACCCATGAGGGGCATTAAGCCCCGTTCCAACGGCTGTTCCGCCCACGGCAAGTGCATATAAGGCTTTTCTGCTTTCTTCTATTCTTATTATGGCATCCCTGAGTTGATAAGCATAACCTGACCATTCCTGCCCTACGGTTAATGGGACTGCATCTTGTAAATGTGTTCTGCCTATTTTTATAACATTCATCCATTCAGCCGATTTTCGTTCGATATTTTTATGCAGCTTTTTCATTTGAGGTATCAGTACTTCATCAATGATGGTAACAGCGGCAATATGCATAGCTGTTGGAAACGTATCATTTGATGATTGCCCCATATTAACGTGATCATTAGGGTGAACAGGCTTCTTACTTCCTATTGTGCCACCCAAAAGCTGGATGGCCCTGTTGGAAACCACTTCATTAACATTCATGTTCGATTGCGTGCCTGAACCTGTTTGCCATACGAATAACGGGAATTCGGAATCCAGTTGGCTGGTGATCACCTCGTTAGCTGCGGTTATAATTGCTTTGGCTATATCTTCCGGCAACCTGCCATCCCGTTGGTTAATAATGGCTGCTGCTTTTTTTACGTATCCGTAGGCATGGTATACTTCTTTTGGCATTTTATCATTTCCTATAGAAAAATGAATAAGGCTTCGTTGTGTTTGAGCCCCCCAGTAGTGATTGGCCGGAACACCTATTTCACCCATGGAGTCCGACTCTTTACGCTCTCCTGTCGCATTTATGCCGATGGGCATAGTCGCAATCCCGGCATCACCTGACTGCGTTTTTTTTAACTTGTTCATAAAATGTCTGTTTTTGGAATTGGATCCCTTCATTGATACACCGGCTGAAACTGCATATCGCTTATCCAGCTTTTAATGTCCGCGGGCTGTAGGTAGTCTGTAAGTCTGCAGTCGAAAACAACCGATGCAACATGTGCAGCAACGGCAGCAGATAGTTCAAGGATATTTTCCTGTGGAGGAAATACCATGCCTTTGGATAACTCATCGGGACTAACCAAATTTGCAAGCGCTTTCGCTGCTTCTATCCACATTTCGTCGGTAACGTGTTTTGGTTGAGTAGCATATATGGCAAGGCTCACAGCAGGAAATAAATAAAAATTGTTTGCCTGTCCCGGATAAAAGGTTTTACCTTTAAAATTAACGGTGTCAAATTGTACCCCGGCTGCATAAATAGCTTGCCCGTTTGACCATTTGTAAGCTTCTTCAGCTGTACATTCTGCATGGTCAGTCGGATTGGATAATGCAAAAACAATGGGCCGCTCACTGATCTTTGACATCGCTTCGATGACATTTTGTGTGAAGGATTTGCCGACTGTACTTACACCAATAATTACGGTTGGCTTGAATTCTTCTATGGCTGTAACCAGGTCACGGGTTAAAGGCAGTTGTTTCGAATAGACTATTTGCTCGTCAGACATATCGGTCCTGGCGTCCGCCAGCAACCCGTTAACATCAAACAACGCTATCTGGTCGCGCATCTGGTTTTCTGCGAGCCCATCTAACTGCATAGCCGCTCCAATCATGTTGGCTATTCCAATACCTGCAGATCCTGCGCCGAAAAACAAAATTCTTTGATCCGTTAGTTTCTTATTGGATATTCTTAAAGCGCCGATTAAACCCGCTAATGCCACTGCCCCGGTACCCTGTATATCGTCATTATAGCAAAGCACTTCATTGCGGTATTTTTTAAGCAGCCTGATGGCATCAGTTCCTTTCCAATCCTCAAAATGAATACAACATTTAGGGAAAACCTCCTGTACGGCTTCAACAAACTCGGCGACAAACTCGTCTAGTTCGGTAGTCGATGGCCTGTGCTGCCTTAAACCAATGTAAAACGGATCTTTCAATAAATCCTCATTATCCGTGCCGCAATCCAATAATAAAGGCAGTAACGGCTCCGGTGGAATAGCTGCACAGGCTGTATACAATTGCAGCTTGCCAATTGGTATTCCCATCCCGTTTGCTCCCAGGTCGCCTAAGCCCAAGATTCTGCCGCCAGTACTTACGCAAATGAACCGGACGTCTTTTACAGGCCAGTTCTCCAAGATTTCTTTAACCCGCCCTTTGTCCTTTATTGTTACATACATTCCGGCCTTCTGCCTATAAATGTGGCTGAATTTTAAGCAGGCTTCTCCTACGGTCGGATCATACACAATCGGCACAAACTTGGCCGGGTCTGACATCAGTACCTTGAAAAATAATGTTTCATTGCGTTCCTGCAGGGAAATCAGGTAAATATATCTTTCCAGGTCATTCGGTTTAATGCCCAAGTGCATATTTACCCGCTTAACCTGGTCATCAATAGATTCAATAATTTCAGGCAAAAGGCCTTCCAGGTGGTATTTTTTTCGCTCCCCGGCGCTAAATGCAGTGTCTTTGTTAAGCTGTGGGTCCTCGAATAATCTTTGGCCGTTTAACATTTCAGATATGTTCCATTTCATCGTTTTGTTTTTTATCGTTTTATCAAAAATATCCCGACGCGCCATGACGTCCAATGATCAAATACTTTAACCGGACTAAGCCGGCCTTGAACCAGTTATTTTTAAACTTGAATATTTTGATGACCGAATAAATAACTGAAGCTCATCTGTCCTCAAGCCATTGTAAAAAACAGCAAGCTTTTTCTTTGGAAACAAGTAGTTTTTCGGGAACAGGCACAGCAAGCCTCACAAACAATTTACGTGCGAAGTAATGCTCTACTTCCTTTACTGCACAAAAATTGATCAGGTATTGCCTGTTTAACCTGAAAAACTGCTTGTCGGTTAAGAGGTTTTGGATTTGTTCTAATGAGTAATTCACTGTGTATTCCTGACCATCGAAACAAGTAATCAAGGTGCATTCATATCTAACGTAGAAAAATGCGACATTTTCGGTAGGCACTGTGATATACTTATTATGTTTAAAAACCAGGAAGCTACCTTTGCCTGCCGGCGCAGCAAGTTTCGTTAATAGGCTATCCAGATTAGTCAGCTGGTTTTGCTGAAAGAAGTTTTTAAACTTATCTATCTTTTCAAAAAGGGAAACAATGTCCTCCCTCGAAAAAGGGTTTAGCGCATAATCAATTCCATTGATCCCGAAGACTTCCAGGGGATATTGTTCAAAAGCTACATCGGTTTTTTTGTATTGATCTCCCATTTTGTTTTTATTTAATTTTTACTAAACAAGCATTACACACCTCAATCCATTATATTAAATTCATCATTTATTTAACAGACAATACCAATCCTAATGCCACTTATTAAATAGCTGATTATTAATTAATTACTCGAAATGAGAAGGCTAAAAGCATCTGATATTTCCGGGTTCCGTGAAATATCACAGCATTGTCCACGATATGAGAGGATTGCCTGAGCGCAAAGAGTTGCCTGCTTGTTTGTTTTAGATTTTTTTTATCAGTACCATTGTGTGAAATGGGCTAAATATCAGTTAATTGAATAGTTATGTTAAAAAAAACGCTGCTATCGCTGGTGATTTTTTTTACCTGTCTTTTATCATTTAAAGGGCTATCGCAAACGACTGTAACTGAATCAACCATTGTATCCACCCCTTTTCGTCCGGCATCTCAATACAAAGTATCCTGGCAGCGTTTGCTTTTACAGCTTAGTTCTACTTATTATACGGTTGTCAAAGAAAACCAGGTTGATTTGGACAGCAGCCTCCTTTATGCCAGCCGATCATTAGGGTTAAGCCGACTTCCCGTGATTGCAGAAGGCATTAACGACCCGGAATTGCTTGCACAATCGCAATGGGCAGATCACAAAGATCCCAGGAAAGGCATTCGTTTGCTTTCGCAGGTAAAGGGAAAAAAACACCTGGAATTATTGGTGTTGTTAGGCGCTTATTATGCTTTTCAGCCCGATAGTTATCACCGCTATAAGGACAGCGTTCAGTATTTTGTCACTAGGGCGATAAATGAAAGTAAAACACTACAGGAAAATGACTTAGGCAGGCAAGCCGTTTGCCTCCTGGGTAAGATCTATGTCCAGGGGGCCGACATGGTACATGGAGATGCGGTTTTCAACCAGCTGATTAAGGAAAGTGAAATCACAGGGGACCGGGAAACTGAAGCAAGAGCTTTTGCTTACCGGGGTTTGTACACAGCTTTTTCACCGGCCACAACACAAAACAGGATCATTTACCTGCAAAAGGCAATTGACATTTACAGGAAGTTAAATAATGCAGAAGGCGAGGTGAATAGTTTAACAAATACAGGCTATTTGAATGTGGCAACATTTCAATTTAAAAATGCTTATGACGCATTTATAAAAGCGCTTCAGCTCGGAGAATCGATCGGCTTTCCGTATACCCAATATGACACCGACGACATGGCAATGGTAACAGTATTTGAAGGCAAATTTGGCGAACCGCTAAAATACGAACTGGAAACGATAAAAATAGCCGGGAATAACCGTGATAGCATAGGATGGGGGTATTTTTACAGCCGGCTCGGGTCACTCTATTATGTAGAGGGCAGCAGAGAGGCGGAAAGTTTAAAATGGGAGCAAAAGGCATTGGACCGCTTTCTCCTGGGTAGCGGCGATCCTGCATTATATTTGAATTTGAGTGACATGGTAGTCACGATGCATGACAACGGCCAAAGCAATAAAGCGCTTGCTTTGATTAATGGCATAGCAAAAAAAACGCCCCCGAAGTTTTCCACGGACCTGTTGTTTTATAACCTGTCGCTTTCCGTTTGTTATATTGGACTGAAGCAAAATAAACTTGCCGAAAAATATCTTTTTAAAGCCGCCCTGATGGAAAAACAATCCGAAGCTTTAAGCGGACCGTTCAGAAGGGCCGCAATCACCAGTCAATTTGGAAATCTTTATTTTAATGAAGGGCAATATGATAAGTCGAAAATATACTTGGAGAGATATTTGTCTGATCCTTCACGCGGAGAAGCATCCTTGATGGGCGAACTTATTGTCTATCGTGAATTAATTGCGATCGATTCGATTTCACATAGCTACATTTCGGGGTTGAATGATTACAAACAGTATACACAATTGCTGGATTCAAATTATAGAGTTTCTCAGTTAAGGCAGGCGGAAGAGCTCGATGTAAAATATTCAACCGAAGAAAAAGTAAACCAGATCGCTGTATTAAATGAAAAAGCAAAGCTTGAACAGGCCAGTTTAAAACAAGCTACCCTGGTAAGGAATGTTACCATTGGCGGCGTTATCCTGGTACTGATCATCGCGGGGTTATTATACAGACAAAATAAACTGAAACAAAAGAGCAACGATGTGATCACCCATAAAAATGATCTGCTGCAGCATTTGCTCAGAGAAAAAGAATGGCTGTTAAAGGAAGTGCACCACCGCGTAAAAAACAACCTGCACACCGTAATTTGTTTGTTGGAATCGCAGGCTGCTTATCTTGAAAACGATGCCTTAAAGGCTATAGAAAACAGTCAGCACCGTATTTATGCCATGTCTTTAATACATCAAAAGTTATATCAGTCGGATGATATAAAAACCATTGATATGGCAAAATATATCCCCGAATTAGTTAAATACATGGAGGATAGCTTTGATATTTCAGATCAAATTCAATTCAGGCTGAGTATCGATCCGGTAAGCCTTAACATCTCGCATGCCATTCCATTGGGGCTGATTATTAACGAAGCGGTAAGCAATTCTATCAAGTATGCCTTTCCCGGCAAAAGAAAAGGTGAAATTTTAATTTCCATGGTTGATGATGGCGCACAAATAACACTTGTACTCGCCGACAACGGCATTGGAATGTCGTTGAAAACAAATGAAACAGAATCGAACTCGCTGGGCCTGGAATTGATAAAGGGCTTAAGTGAAGATATTGAAGCCAGGATTAGTTTTGAAATTAAAAATGGGACCAGAATCACTATTGTATTTAACGCTAATCCGCTAAATGATAACGTTAACCTTTTGATCTCTGCGATTGATAGTGAAGTTTACACATAGAAGTAGAATTATTCCACTGGCGTAATTACTAACAGTTTAAATTATGAAAAGATTACTTTTTACCCCAGTGATGCTTTTCCTGTTCATTTCCGCTTACGGACAACAGGAAATTTCCAGGCACGAAGCGGATTCGCTGCTGCGATCTTTGAATAAAAGCAGTGCGGATACCAACCGTATAAGCACTCTATTGAAATTAGCTGAATTCAATATCTTAAAACCCGGGGAATATAAGAAAGACCTGGATAGCGCGGCATTGTTTATTGACCAGGCGAAGCGCATTAACAACGAGGTTAAATCGCCCGGCGCTATTGCTTACACCGCGTTGGTCGAATCCTATCTTGCGTGCGACAGAAAGGAACGGCCCGAGGCAAAAACTTTGGCCGTAAAGGCTGTTCAGCTATTAAGTAAAAGCGGTAATTATTATCAATTGGGGCGTTCATACTACTATTTAGCCGGTTTTTATGATGTCAATAATGACACGGAACAGCCTATAGCAGTGAAATTAATTGAGCATGGGGTCGCTGCTTTTAAAAAGGTGGGCGCTATAGAGCGGGAAGCGTATGGGTATAGAATGCTCGGCGAACAAGACCCCGGGGTGAAAACGAGTTTAGCCTTGCTAGACAAGTCACTGTCGTTGTATAATTCAATTCATTATCAGCAGCTCCAGGGGGTTTATGATTTAATGGCAACTGCTTACATAATTGATTTAAATTTACAAACGGCGCTGCATTACGAACTATTGGCATTAAAGACTGCAGAAAGCATGCACGACACCACCATGCAGCTATGCGCCATAAATAACCATCTGGGGATAATATTTTTTAAAAAAAGAGATTATAAGAATGCTGCCGTTTATTTTCTGAATGCGCTTAAAATTGCAGAAACTTATCAGGATTTACAAACCGTTTATCAGCTAAGCGACAACCTCGTTAATAGCTATATCTACGATCATCAAACTTTAGCAGCTAAAAAGACGTTGCTACTCATCACCCAAAAATACCCGGTACCAACTACGGATGTAGCTATTAACTACTCCAGGTCATCTTCCTTTGTAAAAATTTATAGCCGCCTTCGTCAAATTGACCAGGCCAGGCCATATGTTGATCAGCTGATAAATATAATTAACCATAACAATTTAACTAAGTCTCAGTTAATCGATGATTATCAAGTTATTGCAATATTCTATATTTTATCGAAACAATACGGCTCAGCAGCTGAATACTTAAATAAAAATGACAAAATAATTAATAGCGGGGGCACACCCTATGACAGGGCGAGTAACAATGGCACCTGGTTCAATTTGGATATGGCCCGGCACGATTATAAAGCTGCGGTTAATCATTTAATGAAATCCGATAAGATAAAAGATTCTCTTTTTAATGCAACCCAGGCTAAACAGTTTCAAGACGCCCTGGTAAACTATCAAACTAAGCAAAAAGAAGACCAGATTAAAATACTAAATCAAAACCAAAAGCTGGAAAAGGCTGATTTAAAACAGGCCGATTTGGTCAGAAATGTTACCATCGCGGGGACTATTTTTGTGCTTATTATTGCCGTTTTGCTTTACAGGCAGAACCGGCTCAAAAACAAGAATAACCAGGTTATAACACATAAAAATGAACTGTTACAGCATTTACTTACAGAAAAAGAATGGCTGTTAAAAGAGGTGCACCACCGGGTGAAAAATAATTTACACACGGTAATTTGTTTGCTGGAATCGCAGGCTGCCTACCTTGAAAATGATGCTTTAAAAGCCATAGAAAACAGCCAGCACCGCATTTATGCCATGTCTTTGATTCATCAAAAACTATATCAGTCGGATGATATAAAAACCATTGACATGGCAAAATATATTCCCGAATTAGTTAAATACCTGGAGGATAGCTTTGATATTTCAGATCAAATTCAATTCAGGCTGAGTATCGATCCGGTAAGTCTTAACATCTCACATGCCATTCCATTGGGACTGATCATTAACGAAGCGGTAAGCAACTCTATCAAGTATGCCTTTCCCGGCAAAAGAAAAGGTGCAATTTCAATTTCTATGGTTGATGATGGCGCACAAATAACACTGGTAGTAGCCGACAATGGCATTGGAATGCCTTTAAATACAAACGAAACGGAATCGAACTCACTGGGCCTGGAATTAATGAAGGGATTGAGCATGGATATCGAGGGTGATATCAGTTTTGATGTCAAAAACGGTACCCGGATCACCATTATATTCAGGCCCGATACACTGAATGAGCCGGAAAGCTTTTTGAACTCAAGCCACGCAAAGGGGGTATATGCATGAATACCAGGCTGCTAATAGTTGAAGATCAATTTATTGAAGCTAATAACCTGCGGATAATCCTGAGAAAAGCAGGGTATGTTGTTTGTACAATTGCGCGCTCGGTGCGTGAAGCGTTAGTGATTATTGAAAAAGAAAAACCAGATCTGGTATTGCTCGATATTCATCTAAAAGGCGTTCTGACGGGGATCGATCTTGCTAAAGTGTTGCAGGATAAAAATATCGCATTTGTTTATTTATCTGCAAATTCAAATAAGCAAATCCTCGACGCTGCCAAAGCCACCAAACCTTATGGTTTCCTGGTAAAGCCGTTCCGCGAAAAAGATGTATTGGTTATGCTGGATGTCGCCTGGTATTTGCATCGTCAAAACCAGGAATCCGTTATGCATTCGAAGCCTTCAGCGGGCTCGCTGCCTGGAGATGAGTTTAAAGAAATTGTCGGTCAAAGTCAAAGCATGCGTGTAGTTTTGGAGCATGTTAAAATAGTGGGAGCATCGAATATTTCGGTATTGATATTGGGCGAAAGCGGCACAGGAAAAGAACTGGTTGCCCAATGTATCCACCGCATTTCACCACGAAAATTAAAGCCGTTTGTGCCGGTAAACTGTGCGGCGCTGCCCGCAAACCTCATCGAATCGGAGCTGTTCGGGCATGAAAAGGGTTCTTTTACCGGTGCGACGGATAAAAGGAGCGGAAAGTTTGAGCAGGGACATGAAGGGACGGTTTTTTTGGACGAGATAGGAGAACTGCCGCTTGACTTACAGGTAAAGCTGTTGCGGGTATTACAGGAGAAGGAAGTGGAACCTATTGGGGGCAGGAAAAAAAAGATCGACGTCCGTATTATAGCTGCGACAAACCGCATTTTGGAAGACGAAATAGCCGCAGGCCGGTTCAGGTTAGATCTTTACTATCGACTGAATGTTTTCCCTATCACCTTACCCCCGCTACGCGAACGCAAGGAGGATATACCGGCGTTGGCAAACCACTTTGTGAATGTTTATGCGCGCATGGAAAACAAAAAAGTAACCGGGTTGGCAGATCATGTAATGCAAGACATGCTTAACTATGCGTGGCCGGGAAATATAAGGGAGTTGGAAAATTTAATGGCCAGGAGTGTTTTACTTGCCAACGGCTCTGTTATCGATGCGCTGCAATTACCTAATCAACGCAAAGCAACTAAGACGGGGCTACCGGGACAAATTAAATCAATAACTGAAAATGAACGGGACCATATACTGTCTGCCCTGGAGAAATGTAACTGGAAGATACAAGGGCCTGGAGGCGCCGCAGAGCTCCTGGAACTTAATGCATCTACCTTAAGTTCGCGAATGAAAAAATTGGGCATTGAAAAACAGGTCTCGTCTAAAAACGACGGCAAGGACTAACGTGATGGAAACACAGATGGGTCCTGATTTAGTATAAAAACAATTCTGTCCTGCCAGCTAAAAGTATTTCCGTTGTCATCCTTTGGCCCAGATCCTTTTACGAGATTATATTCAATTTTTATACCCCCGTGCGAAGATGGTAAAATGCATATAGTTTCAACGGTTTTAATCCTGCCATTGATGTAAGTTCCGTACCAATGCGGGTTAGCGACCTGTCCCCAAGTGGCTAATGTAAATACTTCGCCCGGGTTATGTCTGCCGGTTCCATCAAGCGCTGCCTGCAATGCGGCACTGTTGCCATACAATACGGACATAGTCCCCTGTTTTTCGTTCGCCGAGGAGCTTATAACTTCCTGCCCTTTGGCATCAAACATCTCACGTTTTGCTAATGAATCAGTTGCTGAACGGTTACACGCTGTTGAAAGAACAATAACCGTTATAAATAAAAGCTTAGTGTTCATATGGTATATTTTTAGGGTTATCAAGCTCACTATTTTTAAGCGGGAGGTTAAACACCCCGTCGTTTTCACTGGCCTGCATTTTATGGCAGTTAATGCAGTCGTTCTCAAACAAGGCGGTTTGCCCAACAGGGGCAAGCTTTAACCCGCTAAATATTGCGAATCCCCAACCTCCTGTTTTTGGGTACTTTTTATCGTCTTTGATCATCACCTGTACCGCATTGAATGTTCCCGGCCAGACATTGCCATCTTTATCCTCAATTTTGTTCCAGACTACCTTAGCAATTGCGGCTCCGTTTGGAAACGGATGGATCTTACCTTCCTTGATGGCCTTTACCGTAATGGCATTCCCGTAAACGATCCGCATGGTATAATTATCAAACCGGTTTGTGTTGCTGATAACCTGCCATTTTCGATAACCTGTTATGTATCTTACGCCATTTAGCGCAACAGGAAGAGACGCATGGGTATTAGCAGTGTTTTCGCATCTATAGTTCTTAAGCTCATCATCTGCGGCATAAGCCGATGCCAAAGCTGTTGCAATATTAGCTGGTTTATTATTTGGCAATGAATTGACAAACTTTTTCAAGGTTTCTATATCGGCTTTTGAAATTTTAGTTTCAGGGTGTACCATCGTATAACTTGGAAGCGGCATTTTTCCCGCAATTATCGCGTTAACTGTTTTCCATAATATAACCTGCTGATCTGCCGGCGATAATTTATTCCATTCCGAAAAATTGAACCTTGACCTTGCCTCACGTACATCCGCTGCTACTTTCCAGGATGCAGGGGCGATCTTATCATACCATCTTAATTTGGTTTCGTTTGAATGACAATCGTAACAGGTACGCTCATAAATTTGAGTTACCTCTTTAGGCGCATTCAATTTCCCGGTGACCGGGGGGTTCTTAACTTCAGGGGTCTCAAATTGAAGCGGAATTATGACCACTAAGATTGCTCCAATAAATAAACCAATCTTTGATACCGGTGACCACTTTGATAATTTCATGACTTTGGTGATTATTAATCTTGACTATTACAAAAACATTATTTGGGGGCATTAGCACTATCTTTCAGATCAGCAGTCGCAACTCCCAGGATTTCACCACTGCTTTCGTCTTGCACCAGCCCCAATATCTCCCAGTTTTGATTATTGAACTCTTTTGGTAATTCGATTTTGGCAGTTCCGCTTCCGGCAACGCTTATTGGTTCGGCATGCAGTTTCCGCACGATCTGCACGTGTGATAACGTGTGCCCTGCATTTTCCCCACGCTCTACTTTACTTTGAGCCGCTTTTTGTACTATAGCAATCAACAGAGCACGTCTCGTTACACCTTTGCCCGCTTGGTATTGGACGTTAAGCACTTCATTATTTTTATACCCTTTAAGTATCAAGGTTACAAGTGATTTTGCTGCTAACTGTTCGGATATCGCTTTGCGAATAGCAGGTTCGTCAGAACCAACAAATTCAGCTGTTCCATTTATAATAACCTGCGGTGTATAAATTTGCGGCTGGTTAAGCCAACTTCCATATTGTATCTGCCTCTTTGAATAATCCGCATCGCTGAAAATATCTTTCCAGCCCAGCCGGTTCCAGTAATCAACATGATATGCCAATACATAAATAGCTTTACCTTTTGCCTCTTTCTCTATTGTGGCCATCAGTTCATCAGCAGGCGGGCAACTGGAACAACCTTCGGATGTAAATAATTCCAATACGGCAAAACCCTTTCCCGCAGTTTTAGGAACATTCATTTCAGCGGATACATTATTATAATTGACAAAGAAGGCAACGAATAACGTGACGATGGTGACGCAAACAATTGGTCCCAAAATTTGATGGGTATTCATATTCTATTTTATTTACCCCCAAAGCTATTTTCAAAACAGGTGACCGATTAGTTGAAAATAGTCGAATCATCCACAATGCCCGGTGAGCTGGGCCATTTTCTTCCCGAATACATTTTGGTGACTATGTACTGATTTTGGTATTGGCGTTGTACACTTTGGGCCGACGTTGTTTTATTATGTTATAGATATCCTGAATCCAGTATTTCCTATATGAAATATTTAAGGTTATCTGGCATCATTTCTCCCCGTTTCGTTGAATTTTCACACAAATCCATCGTTATCCGGTAACAGTCGCAAAGAAAATAGGTGGAATTCCAGTGAACGAGCCTTCAGCCTCAAAAATAATGGGTTCAAGATCAACTTCGTCCGCCTAAGCTATATAACGGTTGGGCGTAACCTGGGTCCAGGATACTTTTGACTATGCATTCAAAAAATTAAACAATGGAAAAGAACTAAATAGGAGTTTCACCAAATGAATAGGATCAAAATTTCAGCCGTCAATAACTGGTTAATTCTGATATACCCCCTCATCGTAGGAGACTTTAATAGCTACCGAGAATAGATAACAATTGATCGAAACTCATTTTAAATTATTGATTGATAACCGGTTGACGGCCAAAGCCCGCAATATTTCTGCCGACGTAGTTACCGAGATAATTGACGATAACACCGAACAGCCCTTATTTGGGTTGCTCGGGCCGCCAAAAGTGAACGTTTTAAAAATGAACGTCGCTTTAGACGAACTGAAAAATTAAATATTCTACTCATTCTTATAACATAATTAACACTTAAAAAACATGAAAAAAATTCTGCTAACGATAGCGGCACTGGGTTTTATTGGCCAGAATTTGCACGCACAGCAAGACACAACGAAAACTAAACTCAATATCAAAAAAGACACGGTGATCCGCGCTCTGCCTTCACCATTGCCGGACCCACCATTCCCGACGTCTGATTGGGACGGCGCCCCTTTGGTTGGAACGGACGCCGAAGCGCCAAACTATCCGTTGACCAAATTATTAGGGCTTACCAAAAGCCGAGTGAAAATTTATGGATGGGTAGACATTGGAGCTAACCTCAGCTCATCAAAAAATTCCAATGCGCCTACCTCCTATGACATTATACCAAACTCTGTTGTGCTTGACCAGGCAGGCATTAAATTCGACAAACAGCCTGACATGGCCCAAACAGATCATTTCGACTGGGGGTTCCTGTCGACTACTATTTACGGGACGGATTACAGGTACACAACCGGGAAAGGTTACTTTAGTTATCAGTTGCTTGGCCAGAATAATAAATACGGATTTGACCCCGCCGAAGCCTATGTGATGTTGTACTGGCCCAAAATAGCCGACGGCATGGTTTTAAAATTAGGCCGTTATATTTCGCCGGCTGACATAGAAGCGCAATGGGCGACTGATAATTACCTCTATTCGCATTCATTGATGTTTACTGTCGATCCGTATACTTTCACAGGAGCGCAGGCTACATTTAAGCTGGGCTCGTACTGGCAACTGGAAGTAGGTTTACATGCCGGTAACGACATGGCGCCATGGAGCAGCTCGGCACAGTTAAATGGTTTATTAATGGCTCGCTGGGTGTCTAAAGACAATAATAACTCGCTATACGGCGGTATTAACGCTTTAGGTAACGGTGATTACACGCAAGGGCATGACGACCTGCAGATGCTTGTTGCAACCTGGGGCCATAAGTTTAATGAAACTTTTCACATGATGACCGAGGCTTATTATATGTGGCAATACCATGCCCTTACCGGTGGTACAGCAATTGATGGTCCTGCCCAGCCATTTTTTGAAGGGGTTGGCCCGGGAACGCCTATAAAGGGCACGGAATACGCGCAGGGGATAGTTAATTATTTTCAGATACTGACATCTAAAAAAGATTATTTCTCTATCCGTACCGACTTTTTGAATGACCCGCAGGGCGGCCGTACAGGATATGCGACCTTATACTCAAGCCATACTGTAGGCTTTGTGCACTATTTTAATGATTATATCAGGATACGTCCGGAGATCAGGTACGAAACTGCCTGGGCAGACGATGTCACCCCCTACGATAACGGCACCAAAAAGAATCAATGGACTCTTGCCGGCGACTTGATTGTTCGTTTTTAAATTAATACGACGAGGATAATTGTTCGCTTAATATTAACTGAATATTTAAAAATAACAGCATGAAAAAGCATATGTTACAAATGATGTTGATCGCCGTACTGGCTTTTGGCTCGGCAGATCAATTAAAGGCCCAGGCACAAGCAAAAGGGTTATACTTAACTTATAGCGATTACCTGTTTCATAAATTAAGTTACGTGGAAGATCCGTCAAATTCAAACGGAAATAAAATTGCCCTCCATGAATTTTTTGGTTCAGATAAGGTAACCGTTACCGGTGATGGAAAAAAGTTGAGTTTCGATAAAAACCAAATTTTCGGTTATCATGATGCTGATGGGAATGATTACCGGTTTCACGACAGCAAAGCTTACCAGATAATCGATACCAACGGCTTTTTTATTTACAGCCATGACAGTTTGGTGCAAGGAGGAAAAGGGCCAAAACCGACACCGGGTTATTATTTCAGCAAAAAAAGCAACAGTTCATTGTTGCCCCTGACTTTCCAGAATGTCGTAAGTGCATTCCCGGAAAATCCAAAGTTAAGGTATATGGCTGAGGTTGCGTCGTTATATTATGTAAAGGCCGATGCGTACGACAGCAACCTGAACGAATACAAAATTAAAGAGCTGTACACCCAAAGTCTGAAATAATTATAGGCTGACAGTATACAATGGCAAACACCGGCTAAAACTGTAATTGATTGTTTGTTTTTAATTATAGTTTGGTTTGATTGAAGTCCGTGTAAAAAGGGGATGCTTGCACCACGAATGGTCGGAAGATTTTATCTTCCGACTTTTTTGTTTTATGAATGTTAATATGTTAATATAAATATCTGATTATCAGATATTTATATTTGGTTTTATTTTATTGATTTGTTATCTTAATTGCTGACAATCAATAAGATATGGCCATATTTAAAGATCATAATATCACTGCGAAACAGCTTTTAGGCTTCATTCCCGAGGCGCTGATTGCAAATTTGTCTCAGACTACCAAGATCGATCACTACGCAAAGGTTTTGCAAGGCAATAAGCTATTTTATTTGCTGCTCTACGGCATTTTAGACAATGATCGGCTCAGTCAGCGAACTCTTGAAGATACGTTCAATGATTCCATGTTCAAGATACTTTTCAATCTTGATGAAGATGAAAAAGTACGGCGAAGTTCTATTTCGGAAAGATTGTCCAAAGTTGATCCTAACTATTTCAGGCAGATTTACGAATGTATCTACGAGCAGTTTGCAGGCCTATACACCTTCACGGAAAGAAAACAATATAACCTGATCCGGGTGGACAGTACAATTGTTAGTGAAGCTGCCGGTAAACTTGCCGAAGGCATAGATAACCACAGTGGCAAGAAAGCCGTCAAGTATAGCATAGCCTTTGATGGCATATTGCCCGGCCATGCCGGTGTATTTACCGATGCAAGCTATGGCAGCGAAGATATCGCATTGCCGGAAGCGGTGATGGAACACGTAAAAAAAGAACCTAACCATCGCAATATCTATGTGCTGGACAGGGGGCTGCAATCAACCAGGACAATGAAAGCTTTTAGTGCGGGGCAGATAACTTTTATCTGCAGGGCAAAGGAAAACAGAAAGTTTGAACTGCTGGAATCACTTCTTACTGAGGGACAGGACATGGATATGGGCGAATCCATCCTGCTCCGGGATTGCACAATTCGGCTTTATACCGGCATGCCCATAGCTAACAAGCGGGGGAACAAACACTACAGGCAGGAATTGGTAGATTGCCATTTTCGATTGGTTATTATTAAAAGCAAAACGGAGGAAGGCAAAGAATACTGGCTGCTAACCAACGATTTTAACCTATCCGCCAAAGAGATCGCCCAGGCATACCGGCGGCGTTGGGACATTGAAGTTTTCTTCCGATTCCTAAAACAAGAACTCAACGTAAGTCACTTGGTTTCACTTAATAAAAACGGCTTACAGGTAATGTTGTATATGACATTGATAACCAGCATGCTGGTATTGATTTATAAAAAGGGAAATAAGCTGGGATACAAAACCGCCAAAAGGCGCTTCGCTATGGAGATAAGAGACTTGGCCATTGCATTGATTGTCATACAATGTGGCGGCGATCCAGGCTTGCTCTTTAAAACATAAAAAAATGGCCGGAATTTCTTCCGACCATTCGTGATGCTTGCACCCCCTTTATTTAAGGCTTAAACGCACCAATAACGGTTGAAGATAGTTTTGGATGTCTTATGATCTTTTTGTCTACAGTTTTCGTTGCTATACATTTCGGGAAAGGCTATAGTCTCTAATATTGGCGCCTGACTCAACTCTTTTGCCTGCCTCATCTGCTTTGCATTGCCGCTTTCTTTGGCCTTCGCCGCCAAAAAGTTAAGTGCATAATCGTTTGCCTTTGGCAGGTCGATGTCAATTCCCACTAAAAACAACTGGCTGAACAAATTGCTTTCTTTCACAGCCGCCATTAATGCAGTACTTGCGCCGATAGAGTAACCTATCAGGATTGCTTTTTGCTGATGGTGCTGTTGCAGTAAATACCTGGTACAGCTAATAATATCATCTGCCATCTGTTGAAAATTGATCGACCTGGGGTCCAACGTTTTATTAAAGGACTTTCCGCAACCGCGCTGGTCCTAATAGGCGACAAGATAATCCTGCTCCAGGTGGAGCATCTTTTCCATGGCTTTTGCTTCAGGGATCATGGGTAGACCAGGACCGGCCTGTACGTGGATGATTAACGGCGCGTCCGCCTTTTGACCCCTGACCAGTACCCATTGGGCTGTGCCATTGATCATTACTTTATTGAGTGAATTCATTTCCATCTTTTTTTAAACAAAAGACGGAATTCGAAATTCGGTGATCGTTCGCATTTGCGAACAAATTTATTTTCCTGAGCGGAGCCTGCTTAGGTGTTGCGGCCCTATACCCAAATAGGATGAAATATGGTATTGGGTCACCTTTTGAAGAATTGTCGACTTAGATTTAACCAGGTCATCATACCGCTCCTTTGGCGATTTCATTATGAACGACGACGTCCGGTTGTAAAAACGTAGAAGGCTGAATTCTACCAGTGTACGGTTCAGATGTTCCAGCGCCATCGATTTTTCACAAAGCTTATTAAAATCGGCATAAGAAAATGTCGTCACTAAGGTACGTCTCATGGCGATGACATTCGACAAAGGCTTGGTTTTGCCAATTATGGAGGGCAAATCGACGCAAATATCGTTTTCAAAATAAAATGCTTCTGTAATTTCGTCCCCGTCTTTTGCATAATACCTGCGTAAATAACCATCTTCTACAAAAGCGACATTATAATTCACCTTTCCTTCTTCAAGCCAATATTCACCCTTCTTTAATGTCCGTGTTTTTAGGATTTTTAGGATATCGTTACAATCCTGTTCAGATAAGGGGTTAACGCTGTTCAGTACCTTGAGGATATTAATTTCCATGATGTCAATATATAATTTATTTTCCTGCTCTGAGCCTGCTCAGGTGCTGCGGCCCTATCCCGAGATAAGACGAGATATGATACTGAGTCGCCCTTTGGAGTATTGGGGATTTTGCAGCCACGAGGTCATCATAGCGCTCTTTCGGCGATTGCAAAATAAAAGATGCCGTTCTATTATAAAAACGTAAAAGAACAGATTCCAGCAGCAACCGGTGTACAAGTTCCACTGTTATCGATTTTTCGCATAGCCGGTTAAACTCCGGGTAAGAAAACGTGGTCATGGTGGTTCGTTGCATGGCAACGACATTAGAAATGGGTTTTACTTTGCCGATAATCGACTGCAAATCGGCGCAGAAATCATTCTCAAAATAGAAAACATCGGTAATCTCCTCTCCATCTTTTAGCCAATATCGACGTAAGTAGCCTTCTTCTACAAAAGCCCCGTAATAATTCACCTTTCCCTGCTCCAGACACATTTCACCTTTCTTTAAAACCTTTGTTTTAAAGATTTTTAAGAGTTCAGAGCAGTCCTGTTCGGTTAACGGACTGACACTGTTCATTGCTTTGAGGATATTTAATTCCATGATGTTGATGAATTGGGCAAATAAAGATACCCGAAAAACCGTTAATAGGCCGTGTGTAATTAAAAATCAGGCTCTTAGCCTTTATGATTATTAATTGTTTTAGCTTTAGTAACATTAAAATATCATGCTGTTAAGCATTAAGATCGAAAAGCACCATGAGTGAACTGGAAAATTACATTCAACATTATTTCAGCATAAGTCCCGACGATTGCAAAAAGGTGGCCGGCCTGTTCAAAACAGAAACGCTTGAAAAAGGCGCTTACTGGCTGAAGGCCGGCAAGTATTGCGATAAAATGAGCTTTATTCAGCAGGGGATATTACGCATGTATGTGAGCCAGCCCGATCGGGAAGTAACGCAATGGATAGGTTCCGCTGGTTTTTTTATTACTGATATTTCTTCATTTGTATTTCGGAATATCTCAAAGTTCAATATACAGGCCTTAACAGAAACCCGGCTTTTTACCATAGACCATGCACAATATCTTACTTTAGGCAAACTGGTGCCGAAGTGGAATGAATTTGAAAGGCTGTTTATCGGTAAATATTTTGTTATAATGGAAAGCAGGGTATTCGATCTGATTTCCAAGCCCGCCGAAGAACGTTACCAGCAGCTTTTTGATCAGAACCGCGAATTATTTAACCAGGTACCCCTGCAATACCTGGCCTCCATGCTGGGCATGACGCCCGAAACTTTTAGCAGGATCAGAAAGAAAATGGTTTCTTGATTTTTATCAAGAGCAGAGCCCTCTTTTGCCCCTCACCTTTGACATAACAAATAATCATTGTTATGAAAAAGGAAATCAACATCGACACAGCGGCTGTCAAAAAGATGGCTTTTACCATTAAAATTGAAGAAGCTGCTATTACAGCAATTTCCATTTATTTTTTATCCAGGCACAATTTAGGCCTCCCTGTTTGGATTTGTGTGCTATTATTTTTTAGCCCCGACATATCTATGGTCGGATATCTTATCAATTCACGAATAGGCGCTTATTGCTATAATTTATTTCATCACAGAGCAATTGCGCTGGTGGTGCTGGCCATCGGTCTGCTTACTCACAACAATGTATTAGTCGCCGTTGGTACATTACTATTCGCCCACTCCTCATTCGACCGAATGATGGGCTACGGCCTGAAATATACCGATGATTTTAAACACACCAATTTGGGGTGGATGGGAAAGAAATAAGGCTACTCATCATTTATTCGCAAATGCGAACGAAGCATGGATTTGGAAACACCAGCTTTGTCATGTTCTAACACACTTAAAAACAAATCATTATGAAACACACAAATTTACACCTCGTAAAAGCAGCCGTCATCATGTTGGTGATTACTGCCAGCTTTAAAGCTTCGGCCCAGGACTGGAAATCCGATGAACGGATCAATGTCATGTTCGGTTTGAGCCAACCTGTCCTGGCTTCCGGCTTTAACATTGAAGGGAACTTCATCTATGGCCGTTTTATTTTCGATTACTCGCACGGCGTTTCGCTTGACTTTAAAGACGGCTCTACAACCAGCTCATTACGCTAACAAGGGGTTGCGGTACACATGCCTTATACAACCGGCTTCGGTTTAGGTTACCGCATCACCGAATGGCTGAACATCAGGGTAGAACCCAAGTGGCACAGGTTTGAATTTTACTATGAAGATCAGCCGCAAACCAAAAGCGACCAGATCACCTCCTATAACACTTTTTCACTGGGTGCAGGATTATATGGCGCTTACCGCCCGTTTAAACATCAGGACAATTTCCTGAGCGGTTTTTTGCTGGCACCGAGTATCCGCTTCTGGCCAACCGTTACTTCCAGTGAGCCGGGAAACAGCTTTACTTATTTTAACAAGAACACCAATAGTAACCAGGAAATTACGAAGCTTGACCCTGGGATTTTATTTACTCCACTGGTGATCAACCTCAGTGTCGGTTACATCGGCGGCGTTGATGCAGCTTTACGGCCAGGGCCGGTTTAAGATGGATGACGACATCAACAAGTTCCTGCCGTTTAAGGTGGCAAATCCCGGTTATCCGGGAGTGCCGATCACAGTTGGCGAATTATTACGGCACCGTTCCTCCATCAAGGATAATGATGACTACCTTGGGCAGTTCTGGACTGTAAATCATGGCGACCCAACAATTCCGCTGGACCGTTTTTTAAAGGACTACCTTTCGCCCGGCGGCAAAAATTATGACGCTAAGAAAAATTTCTATGATGAAAAACCGGATAGCACGTTTCATTATTACAATGTAGGAATTGCGTTGGTGGGCTACCTTGTTGAAAGAATAGCAGAGATGCCCTTTGACCAATACTGTAAAAAATATTTATTTGAACCGCTGCAGATGGCCAATACAGCCTGGTATCTAAAAGACTTGGATACCAGCCTGGTTGCGATGCCGACAGCCTATTCCGATTCATTGAAAAGGTACGTGAGCCTTGGTTACGGAGGATACCCGGATTACCCGGCCGGCGAAATGCGTACCAGCGCTACAGAGTTCGCACATTTTCTAATCGCATGGACACAGGGTGGCAAATTCGGCGGTCAACAGGTTTTTAAAAGCCGTGCCATACATTTATTAACACCGCCCGACTTTGATTTGGGTTTTTACACATGGTTCCTTTTTGCAACCGATAAAGGGCGAATAATATACATGCATACTGGCGGAGATATCGGTGTAAATTCCTTCATTGCCTTTAGCCCTGGTACAAAAAGGGGTATCATAATTTTGATGAACGGCGTGATCGATTCGAATGAACAATTTAGAAAGTTGATAAATTTAATTTATGACGCGGCCCCCTAATGGTGTTGTCTGTTGCATAAGTTTAGTATGCCAATATATTATTAAATTTCTTGAATATCCAAGTTTCAAGTTGATAAATCTACTTTTATATCACAACCACAATCAATATGAAAAGTACATTCAAATATATTATTTTGTGCCTTGCATCCTTCGTAATTTCTATTCCATATTCACCACATCCGCGAAGATAGCTCACCGCCGGGATAAAACGTCAAGGCTATACAAGCGGGCAATTGTGTTTTGTTTTTCAGTGGCTTGCCCGGCCTTGACATTTTACCCGGCTCGCGCTGTTTGTTGCTTAAGTGGTAAATATGGGCTGGTGTGCGCTATGGGCTTGCGGAGCGGTTAGCCAATAATGTTTTTACTAAACGCCAGTCATTAAATTTGTATGGTAATGCAATATTTCGTATCTTTATATCGTAAGATTTGTAAGTAATCTGCATCAAAAAAATGGTTAGTAATTCGATGCGTAGTACATCGGAAACCATATAAGATATTGTAAGCCAATGGGTTAGTAATCGCGTTCGATTCCCCTACGGGCTACCAGAGGGGAAGGGTTATCAAAAGATAGCCTTTCTCCTTTTTTTATGCATTGTAAATTGCTGTTAATCAACAATATAAGTGAAAGCGGCTCGTTCAAATAAGCGGTTCGATGTTGTGTTCTGTCAAACAGCAAATTTTCGGGGTACATCGAACCAATTATATTACGTTTTTCTTCCAAAGAAGCTATTTTATACTTAGATTTTATATCCGAATACCTCTCAATTACAACATCCAATAACCCTTCAATCGTTTTTAAACCATCTGATTTAGCAGGCAATTCAGAAAGTTTTGCATCAAGTCGTTTCAACTGTTCACTATATCCAATTTTAATTGCCTTAAAACCCTCTACTTCGATATTCTCAGTCATAAATCGTTTCCTGGCATTTGATAAAATCCTTTCATGTTCGTCGATCTTCGTGGCAATAACTTTACGTTCATCCAATTCCTCACGATTCGCTGACCGGTAGTAATCTAACACAACCATTTTCAAACCTCAAATATTCAATAACCGTCCCAAGTCTGTTAGAAAACGGTTCGGACAGCTTCCCATAAGGGCTACGAAAAAGTCAATAATTGAAAAAACTAATGGCTTTTTTGCGTTTTAGGGGTAATTATAGATCAGTCGGAAAATTTTTGGGAAATGAAATAAGTATTTTCTTTGGGGGAATATTAACGCAGCAGAATATGCCTTGCAGAACACCTACGAAACACTTGTCAGCTTATTATTACCCCAGGGCATCCTGGAGTTTTTCGAATTAACGAACGTTAGCCAATTACCTGCAGGATTGAATATCTACCTGGAGGAAAAGAATATCATACCATCGGAATATAAAGATCAGAAACTGGAGTCGAAGGGCTTTCTGCCGGAGATCAGCATTCAGGATTTTCCTATCCGTGGCCAGAAAGTTAACCTATGCATCAAAAGGCGCAGATGGGAAGTAAAAGAAACCGGAGCAATCATCACAAGGGACTGGGATTTAGTTAGAAAAGGGGCGCGAATGACAACGGAATTCGGCGCTTTTTTAAAAGGTATATTTGGATAACCATCCGGTCATCAGTTTCCTTCCTGGTCTAAGATACGCTGCGCTAATCTTAGACCAGGAGGGGGATTAAAACTATAGTCTTAAACCGGCTTATTAAAAACAGCTGGCATATCAAAAATATTCTTAATGAGGTATTCATGTTAATAATCATACCGTTCATTTAATTAACAATTGTGATAACCCTTGTGCATACCACCTGGCCATATAATCATTGGGGTGGAGAGGGTTAACCAGGCAATCTTTTGCTTTCTTCCTATGATGAATAGCTTCACTTATAGCGTACATATCCAGGTTGATAATGCCGGTTGTTTCCATTTGCGCTAAATTGTGGCTGTACCCTTCCAGATTGGCCTGGTAAAACGATTTGTATTTGTCAATGTCTAATACATAATCCGGGTCAAATTTCATGTTTGATAAAAGCAAAAATTCAACTTTGGGATTTGCTGCTCTTATTTTGTGAATGATGGTTTGAATATACCCCTTGAATTGTTCGGGGGTAAAGCGCCAGAAATCGTTCATGCCAAAATCTATGATAACCAGGTCGGGATGCAGCGGATTGATATACTTGTCAGCATATTGCGCGCCCCAATCAACTACCGAACCGGGAAGGCCGGCATTATAAAGTTTGATATTACTATATCTGTATTTCTTTCGCAATTGGTGTGCAAAAAGATCAACGTATGTTGGCATATAGGGTGCGACAGTATCATAACTGCTAACATCCATACCACGTGTAATACTCATGCCAAAAGCGGCTATTTTAAGCGGTCGCTTTGCTTTTAACTTAGCTATAGTATGCGGTATGTGACCGCCCTTATACTGCGGAACAGGGCCATCCCATTTATCATGATGAATATAGGTGACCACTACCCACTGCGACTGAATATTAAACCATGCCAGATCTTTTTTTGTATCAAAAGAAGTATCTGCCCTGAATGGCATACCCGAATTTTCAGTCCTGGTAATTACTTTGCCATTTAGGGTATAATCGGTTCCCGTTTTGTAAGAAGTGCTCAGATCGAATTTCTTTACCGCTAATATTTTTGAAGGCATATACAAAAGCTTGCCTTCAGCAGGCTTTCCGTTTACTGAATACATCAAAACCGTTTCGTTATAAACCGTATCCGAACGCCAGAAAGGCTCCATATACTGATCAAGATTGCAAAGCGGCTGATGCCTGGTTTTAGGTTCGCCGATATTAGTTTCTATACTGAAATCGTCAGCATAAATATAGCCCTTATCGCTGGTGTCATTTTCCACACCAATTTCAGCATATTTTGTACCGGCAGGTGTTTCGGTATAGTTACCGGTTTGTTGCCAGCTGGCAGAATCAATAGGAGCGCTTTTGTAAGTTAGCAACAATTGATTTTTAGCGTTGTAAAAACTTATAAAAGAGAAGCCGTTTACCCTTTTTTGGCTTGATTTGATAAAACCGTTATACATAATAATTGATAACGGCCCTACATCAACCCGCCTCTGAATCTTTCCGTACCCCATCCCTATCCTTATGCCATAGTTTCCGTCGTGATGTTCAGTTTTATCAACGGTAAAATTACCGGCGTCCCCCGACGTTGTCCATCCCTTAAGGCCTTGTTCAAAATCAAGGTTTGCCTGCGCATAAACATTGCAGGAACCAATAATTGCGATAAAAATTAACAATATTGGAACTGACTTCAATAGTATTTTTTTAATGACGATGTTTTTTGTATGCATTGTTAATTTAACCTAAAAGGCCGTGAATGTAAGCAGCGCTATCTTTAAAATTTTCCGGAACCATTTCTACAAAGAAATTCTCAACGCCACCAATTTTAGCGGCCTCAAAAAACTCCTTCCAGTCAATTACCCCTTGCCCGATAGGTACCGATTTTTTATCAGCTGTCCAATCAGAAAGGTGAGCTGAAATAAACCTTCCGGGGTATTTGTTAAAATAGGTTGGCCCTTTATAGCCCAAGGTAATCACTTCCGTCTGGAATTGCATTTTTACTAAATCGCCGTCCAATGCGCCCATTATAGCATCATATATAAGTTCCCCGTCGAGAATAGCAAATTCCTTAGTATGGTTGTGAAGGCCGGTCTTCATACCCGCGCCTTTAATCTTTTCGGCAATCCTGTTAAATTTACTAGCGGCCACTTTATACTCAGAGATGGTAGTTCCGGGTACATCTAACCCGGGACATATCATTTGGGTAAGTCCCAATTCATGGGCAAATTCTATATTCTTATCGAGGTTATCGCCCATAAGGTCTTGTACAAGGAAATGGCAACTTGGACAATGTAAGCCGGCGTCATTGATCATACGGCGCATATCCGATGGTTTTATGCCAACCAGGGCACCAAATCCCCACTGGGCATAGCTCAGAGGATAGCACATTTCTACCAGCTGATACCCCATATCAGCCATCATCTTCATCGTGCCCGGAAAATCTTTCGTTATGGCATCGTGAAGAGGAAATATCTGGAAGCCAACCGGGTGCTTATATTTTGCGGTGCCATTTGCCTTTGACCCAAGTGGTAACTGCGAAAATGCAAGCATTGCCCCTAAGCCAATTGTGCTTTGACCAATAAATGCCCTCCTGTTTATTTTTTTCATAATTCGTTTAAAATTCAATTAACGGCATCGATGCTTTTTATTTCAACCTTGCTATTATTCACGCTTAAAGGCAACCATAAATAATCCGATTTTTCAAGATCAGTTTTATTCCAGCGGTCAGCCATAAACAGGTAGGTGTTTTTCTCTTTAAGCGGCAGCACAAACGTACTTTGAGATTGGAAAGTAGTATTAGCCCCCAGGCCTTTGCAGGGGTTCCCCAATTCCTTGTACGGCCCCAGGATATTATCAGCAACCGCGTAAGTAGCGGCATTAGGCGACCAACCGGAGCAATCTGAAGTGATCAAATAATATTTACCGGCATTTTTAAACAGGGCAGGCGCTTCCCGGCGGCGGTTAACCAGTATACGGCTATACGTTTTTGTTGGACTGAGATAATCATCACTCAACAGGCATACCTGCATCGTGTTATTTTGTTCAGATGAATAAATAAGATAAGCCTTCCCGTCATCATCTTTAAACAAGGTCATATCCCTTGACATATTTCCGTTTGGCTTTACACTCCCGATATAGTGATATGGCCCAACAGGGTTTTTACTTACCGCTACTCCTGATTGCGAATAAGAATAATCTTTAGCATCTACGTGCATCCACATTACAAATTGCCGGGTTTTATCATTGTAAATTACTTTGGGCCGCTCTATTACTTTACCGGTATCAATATCGCTCTCTGGACGTCCTTTCACCGGGGCCAACGCCACGCCTTCATATTTCCATGTTTTTAGGTCTTTTGATGAATAACAGGATATGCCGCCTGCCTGTACCCTGTAATCTTCCCAGCTTTGTTTCGGTACCAGCCATGTTTTGCCCTTTTTTATCTCGCCGAACAGGTAATATGTACCGTTATAATATAGAATACCCGCGCCATGCGCATTGATTAAAATTTTATCGTTATCATATAATTTCCCATTAACCGACAAGCCTGTTGCCTGAGCTGAGGCATCAATCTTCAAAAATATAGCGCCACATAAAATGAGGGTAACAAATAAGTATTTCATGGTTTGGCAGTTATGGTAAGTATAGCTTTATATTCAGGTACAAACCGGATACTTTCAATTGAAGACTTGCCCTCGTCAGTTTTCGCAGGAGCAATGTCGAAGTACATTTTATCGATATTTTTCCAGGGCTGTATTTCTAACTTTAAGTCGCGACATTCCAACTGGCTGCCATTTCGTTTTAAATCCATCAGCCATTCTGTATTGTTGTTCAGGTTATCAGCGATAAGTTTATTGTTTGATCGTACAGAAATCCTGTCACCTTTATATTTTACGGCTAAGTATAAATTGTTCAGGCCATCAAGGTAATTGCAAGCTACCGGTACTGTCCATTCTGTGACACC
>Ga0302309_10001015_pt1 | contig 27507 bp, 25 predicted proteins | sample III_Palsa_N1_1_FD_200453 | JGI IMG/M metagenome (GOLD analysis project Ga0302309, IMG submission 200453) | Peat permafrost microbial communities from Stordalen Mire near Abisko, Sweden - III_Palsa_N1_1 | ecosystem: Environmental > Terrestrial > Soil > Palsa > Peat permafrost | place: Sweden... | reverse complement strand
AGCGGCACCGGAAAAGAACTTATAGCCGAAGCTATACACCTGCTCTCCAAACGCCGAAACAAGCCCCTCATAAAAGTAAACTGCGCCGCCCTCCCTTCGACCTTGATCGAGAGCGAACTGTTCGGCCACGAAAAAGGCGCTTTTACCGGCGCCTTCGAACGCAGAATTGGTAAATTCGAACAAGCCTCGGGCGGAACCCTGTTCCTGGATGAGATCGGGGAGATCCCCATCGAAGCGCAGCTTAAACTACTGCGGGTACTACAGGAAAATGAAATAGAGCGGATCGGCGGCAATACGGTGATTCAAACCAATGTCCGAATCATTGCCGCCACCAATAAAGACCTGGACAAAGAAGTAGCCGATCGCCGGTTCCGGCTAGACCTATATTACCGGTTGAACGTTTTTCCCATAAAACTGGCCCCACTTCGGGAACGCAAGGAGGACATACCAGACCTGATCCAACATTTTATAAAGCGCCATGCAGAAAAATGCAACAAGCACATCAGCGGGATCTCAGACAAGCTGCTCCGTGACCTAACTGCTTATCATTGGCCGGGAAACATCCGCCAGCTCAGTCACTTCATAGAGCGGGCCGTATTGCTCAGTACCGGAAACACGATCTCGGATGTATCTCTGGTCAGGAGCCTGCCCAGAAGCACGCGCACTCCGGAACCAACCAGCGATCAGATCAAAACCATGGATGAGAACGAACGGATCAATATCCTGGCGGCCCTCCGCCAATCGGGTGGCAAAATCTTCGGCACAGGTGGTGCAGCCGAACTGCTGGGTGTATCCGTCTCCACCCTCAATTCCAGGATCAAGAAGCTGGGCATCGAAAAGGAAACGTTATTCTATAAATAGAAGGTGGGCTCATTTTTCAATAAGCTTCCCTTCGCAAGTAATCTTTATATTCAATGCCTGAGAGACCAGGCAATTGCTCCGGGCATTCTGCATGATCGTCTGGAACGATTCCCGGGTAATATCTTGCACCACGGCCTTTGTCACCAGGTGCGAAGAAACAATGGCGCCTTTTTCAACGGAGACATACGCGGTTGTCTCGGCGGCCTGCGGGATATGACCCGCGACCTCCAGCGCAAAGATCAAATTCATCAGAAAACAGCTCGCATGAGCAGCAGCCAGCAACTCCTCCGGGTTGGTTCCCGATCCGGAATTAAACCGGCTACTGAAAGAATAAGATATGTGAAGCAATGCCTTGCTTTGCGTGCTTATACTGCCCATACCCTCTTTTGCGATGCCGTTCCAAAGTGCTACAGCATGGCGTTTCATAGCTTGTGCAAGTATCCCATATTACATATTTTGCCTACCAAAGATATCATGCGATCTGGCCCGGAAGAATGTAGATATCCAGGCAAAACAGGTACGTATCTACGTTGCCATAGGATATACGTGAGATGTTGGAAATTATACATTCTCCCGGCTTTTGCTTTCCGATAGCTTTGATCATGCGATCAAAAATCTGCCCGGCGCTCGCGGCACTCTGCCTTTGCCTTTTCTTTTCTAAAACCTGGGCGCAGACGTTCCAGCTCATGCGTTATGATGAAAACTACACTTACCTTAAAGACTCAGTCCGAACCTTATACAACCGTTTCAAATACATTCCCCTGTTGGCCGGAAAGCCCGGCACCTATCTGTCTTTCGGCGGCGGCATCCGGTGGGAATTTGACGCCTTCACCAACGAAGACTGGGGGCAGTTCAATGCCGGACAGGACAATTTTTTCCTCCAGCGATATGACTTCCATGCCGACCTGCATGTGAGTTCCCGATTACGATTTTATGGAGAGATCCGAAGTGCCCTGGAAAACGGACGTCCCCACGGCCCCAGGCCTATCGATGAAGACAAGTTGAACCTCGAGAACTATTTTTTCGACTACCGATTCGTGCAGAGCCAAACTGACACGCTCACCTTCCGGGGCGGAAGACAAGAAATAAACTACGGTTCAGGCCGGCTGATCTCCGTTCGGGATGGACCCAATATGCGTCAATATTTCACCGGCGCCAAGCTGATGTATGTCCACAAGCAACTAGCGGTAGATCTCCTGGCCATGGAGGCCGACTCCACCTACACCGGCGTGTTAGACAACCGGGGCACGAAGGAACTGAACCTTTGGGGCGCCTATTCGACACTGGCCGTGCCCCTCCTAAAAAACATTGACTTCTATTATATCGGCATCAGGAGGGACAATTCACCCTATGAAGAAGGCACTGAAAAGGAAGTACGGCAAACATTCGGATCCCGTATCTGGAGAATCGGCAATGGCCTGAACTATGACGTCGAAGGCGCTTACCAGTTTGGAAAGTTTGGCTCCGGCAATATCAATGCCTGGGGTCTGTTCATGGACGTTAGCTACCTTTTTGGTGGCCTGAAATGGGCACCACAGATAGGCCTGCGCAACGACTATACTTCCGGAGACAGAAAAGCCGGAGACGGCAGCCTTCAATCATTCAACCCCCTGTATCCCAAGGCAGGCTATTTCAGCGGCTTCGATCCCCAGGTAGGCGCCTCCAACCTCATCGATCTGCACCCCTATTTCGCCTCCATCCCCTTTCCCAATTTCACGTTCAATGTGGACGTCGCATTCAACTGGCGTTACTCCCTGGGGGACGGCGTCTACCGGCCACCTGGCAGTGCGGTTCACCTGCCGGGATCCGACGCCGAAAGACGGTATATCGGCACCGCCTACCTGGCACGGGTCGGGTATGTCATCAATGCCTTTCTCAGCGTCGACTTCGAAGCTCAGCTTTTCAAGGTCGGGCCTTTTATCGAGGATTCCTTTACAGGGGCAAAGAACGCTATCCTGACCAATTCCCAAGTCATCATTAAATTCTAAATCAACTCAATAAAAAGAGACGACATGAAAAAGCAAATCATTACATTGTCCTTGTTCGCCGCCATCCTTCTGCCCGGCCGGGTCATCAGTCAAACGAAGCAAGGCACTTCAGCTATTTGGGGAACCATCGATGGAGTGGCAATAGAAGGCATGGTAGAAGGCCCTTCCACGGAAGCCACCCCACTACAAGTGGCCTGCGTGTTCGAATATACAGAGGGCGATATTTTCACCTCACCACCCGCCCTTCCTGCCGCCGCCAATGGGATGGTTCATCTGGATCAGGCCCTCGGCGGTCTCATCACCGATATCCGAAAGTCGGGCAAATTTGCCGGCCATGCCTTCGAAACCTTGCTGATCACTCCCCCTGCAGGGACCATCCCCGCCAAAAAAGTACTCCTGATCGGGCTGGGCGATCGCAAAAAGTTCAACGCCGAATTAATGATCACCGTTGCCGCCGTGGCCATGCGCGAAGCCCTCCGGCTAGGGGTTAGCGGCTTTGCCTTTGCCAGCGATCTAAAGGACGGCGGGGTCGATTCTCCCACGTCCCTCATAGCCCAGTACGAGATCAAGGGGGCCTTCGATGCTTACCGGGCCCAAGCCTATCTGAAAAGCAAGCATATGTCAACCTATACCCCTCTCACCAAAATTACCCTGCTTGCCGGAGGAGCCTTTTTTACCTCCGCCGGAGAAGGGATCAAAAAGGCCATTGCCGATTACCAACACTAAAAATCTGAAACATGAAAATAACATCCATCGCCCTTGCAGCCCTTCTTATCACGGCAACCAGCCGGGCCCAGAAACCCAGTGACCGGCTACTCACCCCGGACAACCATGCCCTTGTCCTCATCGATTTCCAAAGCCAGATGGCCTTCGCCACTACCAGCATCCCCAATGTGGAGCTAAGAAGCAATGTAGCCCTGGTAGCCGGTGGGTCGAAGATCTTCAATGTACCCACTGTCATCACCACCGTGGGGCGCTCCCGGACAGGACCCGTATTCGAGGAGATCACGCAATTCTATCCCGAGGCCGTAACCAACGCCATCAACCGTACGAGCATGAACGCCTGGGAGGATGCGGGGGCATACAAGGCCATTACCGGGAAAGGAAAAAAGAAATTGGTATTCGCCGGACTGTGGACCGAAGTCTGCATCGTCGATCCGGTCCTCAGCGCCATTGCAGACGGATATGATGTTTACTTTATTGCCGATGCCTGCGGGGGCGTCAGCACAGAAGCACATACCCGGGCAGTAGAACGCATGATTCAAGCGGGAGCCCAGCCGATGACCGCCATCCAATATGTCCTGGAATTACAAAGAGACTGGTCAAGAACATCCACCTCCGGCGCTGTCACTGCTCTTATGGAAAAATATGGAGGGGTCTACGGCACTGGTCTCATCTATGAGAATATGCTACTCAACTCAAAACAGTAATCTTATGGAAGCCGATATCATTTTATTTAACGGGAAACTTCACACTCCTGATCAAGCGAACGGAGCGGCAACAGCCCTTGCCATTAAAGACGGAAAATTCATGGCCGTTGGCAGTGACAACAGCATCATGCACTACCATTCATCGGGAACCATTATGATCAACCTCAATAAACGGCTGGTCATTCCCGGCATCAACGACTCCCATATCCACCTCATCCGGGGTGGGCTCAACTACAACCTGGAACTCCGCTGGGATGGTGTTCCTTCCCTGGCCGATGCTTTACGTATCCTGAAAGAACAGGTAGACCGTACTCCCTCTCCTCAATGGGTGCGGGTAGTAGGAGGTTGGACGGAATTCCAGTTTGCCGAACGACGAATGCCCACCCTGGCAGAGATCAACAACATCGCCCCGGATACCCCGGTATTCATCCTGCATCTATATGACCGGGCCTTACTCAACCGGGCCGCGCTCCGGGCAGTCGGGTATACGCGGGATACGCTGGCCCCGCCAGGAGGCCAGATCGAAAAAGACAGCAACGGCGAACTCACAGGGCTCATCCTGGCATCCCCCAATGCGATGATCCTCTATTCCACCCTGGCCAAAGGCCCGAAACTCGGCTACGAACACCAAGTCAATTCCACCCGGCACTTCATGCGCGAATTGAACCGACTGGGCATCACCAGCGTCATAGACGCCGGCGGCGGCTTCCAGAATTTTCCCGACGATTACCAGGTCATCAACGAGCTACACCAAAAAGGTCTATTAACAGTCAGGATAGCCTACAATCTATTCACCCAGCGGCCCAATGCCGAATGGGAAGATTTCTCCAACTGGACAAAGACCGTAAAACTTTATCAGGGAGATGACATGTTCCGGCACAATGGAGCCGGCGAGATGCTGGTCTTTTCAGCAGCCGATTTCGAAGACTTCCTCCAGCCCCGTCCCGAGCTCCCCGCCACCATGGAAGGAGAATTGGAAAAAGTTGTAAGGCTGCTGGTCGAACACCGCTGGCCGTTCCGGCTCCATGCCACCTATAATGAAAGTATCGGCCGTTTTCTCGACGTGTTTGAAAAAGTAAACCGGGATATTCCATTCGACGGCCTGCACTGGTTCTTTGATCACTGTGAAACCATCGACCCCCGAAACATCGACCGCGTTAAAGCGCTGGGCGGGGGAATCGCCATCCAGGACCGGATGGCCTTCCAGGGAGAATACTTTGCCGCACGTTACGGCAAGGCCGCCGCCGCCCTTACCCCTCCTGTAAAACGGATGCTGAGTGCCGGAATAACCGTCGGAGGAGGCTCCGACGCCACCCGCGTAGCCAGTTACAATCCCTGGGTGTCACTGTACTGGCTGGTAAGCGGGAAAACGGTGGGAGGCCTGGAGCTCTATGGAGAAAACAAGATCGACCGCAACACCGCCCTGGAACTATACACCACCGGTAGTTCCTGGTTCTCCAATGAACAAGGCAAAAAAGGCGCTATCAAAGCAGGCATGCTGGCCGATCTCGTCGTGCTGGACCGGGACTATTTCCAAGTAGCAGAAGAAGACATCAAAAGCATTGAAGCCGTGCTCACCATTGTAGGCGGGAAAGTGGTGTACGCCAAAGGGGATTTCTCAACCCTGGCCCCTCCTCCCATCGAGATACTGCCCGACTGGTCGCCAGTAAAGATCCGGAGAGGCTATTACCGCGCCGCTCCCGCTGACGCCGGGTTGAGCGCTTTAACTGTCCAGTCCACCCACTGCTGCGCTGCCCACCAACACGATCACAAAGCCGCCTGGTTCAGCCCGGTACCCGCCACCGACCTCCGGCAATTCTGGGGCGCCTTGGGCTGCTCCTGTTTCGCCTTCTAAAACAACACTATGACACCCATCATCAACACCTTGTTACACTCAGACGCTGGCTCCAAACTAAACAACCTTGCCCTGCTCGTTTACCGCATACTACTGGGGCTGGAACTCTTCCGCGTCCATGGCATGAAAAAGTTTCGCATAGAAAACGGGCTGCGAGAGCATGTCCCCAACCCGCTTCATCTTCCCGACAAACTCAACGGCCTCATAGCCACCTTTTCTGATACCGTCGTCCCCTTTTTGCTCATCGCAGGATGTTTCACCCGACTAGCCATCCTGCCTACCATCGGCGTCACACTCATAGGATATTTCGTTGTCCATCGGCGTGACCCTTTAGAAATCCGGGACGTTCCCTACATCTACAGCGCCTCACTTTTGCTGCTCCTTGTACTTGGCCCCGGCAGCTATTCCCTGGATCACAGCATACTCATGCGATGGAGCCACTAACACAAAAGGCCGACAGCGGCCGGATCCATGTGCAGACAATTCTCCTTTCCACCATCGCCGGTTACTGCGATGCAACCACTTTCGTAGCCGCGGACTCCATCTTCTCGGCCCACGTAACAGGAAACTTCATCGTCTTTGCCGCACAAGTCGTCCTCGGCCAGGATGCCCGGGCCTGGATAAAACTCCTGACCTTTCCCGTCTTCGTCGCCGCAGTCATCACTGCCGGGTGGATCATGGAAAAGACCGAGTACCGGTACCGCGTCCTGCTCATCGAAGGTCTTATTCTCATCGCCTGTGGCGCAATGGGTGTACTGGCACACCCTCACGCCGATCCCCTCTTTTTTAGATACGGCAGGGTCATGCTCATCGTCTTTGCCATGGGACTACAGAACGCCTTCGGCAAAGTCTGGGCAAAGGAGACCCACGGCCCGACCACCATGATGACAGGCAATGTCACTCAGGCATCCCTCGACCTGGGCACCCTCCTGCGCCGCCGCACAGCCCCCGAGCTACGCCTCAGCCTGAAAAGACAACTCATTACCGTCACCAGTTTCCTGGCCGGTTGCCTCTTAGGAGCCAGTGTCAGCCACTTCATCGGACTCGGTGCTGTTATCCTTCCAGGCACCGCCATGATCATCTGCCACCTGATCATTTCCCAAAAAAAGGCGACATGACAGAAAGTTTATTGAAAACCGACGTCCCCCTCTCCCCGGAACTGCAATCCCGGCTTGGAGAAATCATTTCAAAGAGCCATTACCGAAAGGGAGAATTTCTCCTGAGGAAAGGAAAGATCAATGATAAGATATGGTACGTCCAAAAGGGGCTGCTGCGCCGATACATTTTATCCGAGGACAAGGATCATACCGCCGGTTTTTATGATGCAGGCAGCTTCGCCCTATCGATCCGCAGCTTCTACTCCCAGACGCGCAGTGAAGAATTCATACAAGCCGTCGAGCCTACCACTGCCTTCCACGCAACCTACCAGGAACTCACCCTGATCGCCGAACGTCACCCCGAGCTCTACAAGTTCATAGCGCTGACACTCCCAAACTACCTACAGGACGTAGAAATATGCTGCCAAATCCTACGGGGAGCCAGCGCCATCGAGCGATACAACTGGCTTCGCGACAACAAATCCAACCTCCTCAACCGGGCCGCGGGAAAACACATGGCTTCCTTCCTGGCCATGACCCCCGAAACCTTCAGTAAGATCAGGTCCCAACGATAATGGACAGTTCAGCCTGTCGCCTTAATCTAAAGCGATTTACATATAATAAAGATTCAACAAATCGGCCTAGCGGTTCGAACCAGTTCCCGGACACGGTACGAAACAATTTTAAACACCTGTAAATTAAAAACTTACAGGTGTTTTGTTTAACATCTTTCACCAAAAATATTCCCCTACGAATTAGGGCTATTCATTCCCAATAATTTGAGAAGGAAATCCTCTCATCCCTCTGGGATAGCCGGCCCCGTTCAGGCTTAGATGCCATATATTTGCGGATATATAAATTTGACGCAAAACTGATAGAAGAAAGGCAATCAATCCAGCATCGGTGTACAATCTTCAAAACGCTCTTTAGAGGTAGGGAAGATATTTATGCCGTCCGGAGGGAAACTAATGGAAAGGCCATGTATTTTCCTTCTTACGACCTGGATTGGGAAGAATACAAGCGACATAAGGCTGCCGGAGGAACGCTGGATAATTTTGCAGCTAAAAGCCCCACCCCCCTGAACGATAATAGGCTGGTTCGCCACCTGGAAGGTAAAGACACCATCGGTATCTACCCCTTATTGCAGGATAATACCTCTTGGTTCATAGCAGCAGACTTCGATCAATCCGGGTCGGGAAAGAAGACTTGGATAGAAGAATGTCAAAACTTTATTGCCGGATGTGAAAAATACCAACTGCCTGTATATCTAGAACGTTCCAGGTCCGGACAGGGAGGACATATATGGCTCTTTTTTGAACATCCCTACCCTGCAACAAAAAGCAGGCAATTATTTCTTACCCTTTTGACCAGTTCCGGAATTATTTCGCCCTTTGATAAAAACTCAAATTTCGACAGGCTATTTCCCAATCAGGCTTCCCATTCCGGCAAAGGCTATGGTAATCTGATTGCTTTGCCCTTGCAGAAAATGGCTCTCGAAAAAGCCAACACCTGCTTTATTGATCCTAAAACGCTTGAACCCTACCCAAATCAATGGGCCTTCTTACAGGAAGTTCAAAAGGTATCGCCAGAAAAACTGGATGAAGTACTTGACAAGATTTCCACATTCCCTGATCCAATCTGGAATCCCCCAACCCTACTGACCTCCCCAGCTGGAAAAATCCATATCACCCTTACGAATCAGATAACAATTCCGCGACATGAACTAATTCCTCCCTTGATAGGCTATCTACGGGAAAACCTGAATTTTTTAAATGTAGATTACCTGATCAAACAGAAATCAGGTAGAAGCACCTACAATACAGAACCCTATTTCCGAACATTGAACGAAAAAGATGGCTTTGTTTTTCTTCCGAGGGGCTTTGCAGGTAAATTGATCAAACATTGCAATGAACACAGCATATCTTATCAGTTTGAAGACAAAAGGGTAAAGCTGGAACCCGTTCAATTTAAATCAACCATTTCTTTAGATGAATACCAGCGAAAAGCAGTCGAGGCAACAAATACAAAAGACTTTGGGGTAATCGTGGCGCCGCCCGGAGCCGGAAAAACTATCATAGGATTACACATGATAGCAGAAAGGCAGCAACCAACCCTAATTATCGTGCATCGGAAACAACTGTTCGATCAATGGATAGAAAGGATTCAATCCTTTTTAGGGATACCAAAATTCAGAATCGGAAAAATTGAAGGCGGAAAATGCGAGATTGGCAACGAAATCACGGTTGCTATGATACAAAGCCTGCAATCCGAGAATTTACCAGATAAGATCTATCGTTCCTTCGGGACAATACTAGTGGATGAATGCCATCATATCCCTGCCAAAACGTTCCGGGAAGTGATAATAAACTTTCACTCTTATTATTTATACGGATTTACAGCAACTCCCAAACGAAAAAACAAGGACGAAGAACTCATTTTCATTCATATCGGGAAAATAATTCACGAGATTGTCTTTTCCCTAACAGAAGAAAATCACAGCAAACAATTATCGGTAACTGTTCAGGAGACGGGACTATTTACCCCGTTCAATGCTAAAACGGACGATCTTGAAACGCTGCTTCACATACTGATTCATGATACTACCAGAAATGAGTTGATCGCTAAAGATATAAAAAGGGAAGTGACCGCCGGTAGAAGGGTACTTGTATTAACGGAAAGAAAAGCGCATGTAGCTATTCTACAGCAATACCTTAAAAATTCGATGGAAACGATCGCCATAACTGGCGACGATCCTGCCCAGGCAAGAAAGTCGAAATTGGATCAAATTCATGCTGGCCATTTCCAGGCATTGATAACAACCGGGCAATTCATGGGTGAGGGAGCAGATATTGATGCCCTCAATTGTCTGGTGCTGGCATATCCGTTCGCTTTCGAAGGTAAGCTCATCCAATATATTGGCAGGGTGCAACGTAGTTCCATCAAACCTTCTATCTACGACTACAGGGATCATAAAATCGAATATTTAGAAAACTTATTCAAACATCGTAACAAACACTATAGAAAACTGGTACAATCCGGCCAGATAAAACCATTCGAAGAAATCATTCTTCTATTTAAAGGCAGGAGATTTCAAATCGACTCATCCGAAAACTCCTTTCCAATCGATTGCCTTGATCTACCCATGCCCATCGAAGAGTTTCTGCCAGATATCTGTTGGAAGATCAGGGTAACCAGGTATATCGACGAGACCGGGGAATTGACCGCTGAAGTCATTGACTTCAATTATGACAAAAGTCATGTCATACCCAGTCTTAACCCAGCATTCTATTTTGCTGGCATAGAGAAGATAAAATTCCCGACCATCGATACGGGCGGCTTTCTGAAATCTGTAATTCTAAAAAGACAAGTAGCCACACAACAGGCTCTAAAGGCAAAAGCAAAAGATAAGAGAAAGGAGCCGGAAAATGTAGTCCTAAAAACCATGAAAGTACCGTTCTCCAGAATAAATTTTTTATACGGCAGCATATCCTTCTCGCTATTCATTGAAGAAGTCAATCAGGAACTGATCTTTGAAATTGAAAATGCTGACATAAGGCCGGAATTTGACGCGATCCGGGAATATTTCAGCAGAACGCTAAAAAAGAAATTGATCACCACGGATATTGCCGTCCGGTTTTCTGACAGTGTTGTCATTTCAGCAACGGCTAAGTCCGATGATATTAATTGCATCAATAATACCTTAATTGAAAGTGTACGCTTTGAGTTTGTAAAAAGAGAATTTTTCAGGCCCAAGGATGGAACAATGATCAATAAAATGAACACCTTCGATGCTTTGCTAGATCAATATCATTCATCGGCCAAGGATTTATTTGGCTCAGAACAAGACCTGCTAAACGACATTCTCAATGTAAAGAAATGCAGACACTACTTGCAGTTGAAATATTTATCGGCTAAACATGAAACATCTATATTAAAGCTCCGGTTTGTATTGCAACCATTCTCCTTTTTGTTTCTGTTATCCGGCGAAAAGAAATATCATGTTATTTGGGAAACACTCGACAGCGAGGAAGCTACCTATATCTGGGATACAGAAAAATCAAGAGATGCTTTACGGGTCACCTTGAATCAGATAGAAGAAATTATTACTGGAATTAAAAAAACCGGCAGGCAAGACTACCTTAAACAGGAACATCCCAACTTTAGCCGGATCTGGCATGACTATTCTGATACTAAGAAGGGATTTATTACCTGGAAGGGCATTTTAGATGAACGGTTGGTTTAAATCTCGGCCATACTCGCTTTCCATTTGATTGTACGGCCCGAATGCAAGCGGCAAGCTAATTATTCGGGGCTGTTCGCTTTCTCCTTTTCCAGGTAATACTTCTTAAACCAGCCCGCAACATTCTTCTTCGGGATTTTATCCCATACTTTTCGATCGCCGACTTTTTTGAAATGGGCGGTCAGTGTAAAAGGCGACCCGTCTCGGGAATTGTCGAAAAAATATACTTGATAGCAGTACTGTGCTGCGTCATATAGCAGGTCAAGCGAACGAGCATACCGATCGACGATTTTTCGGGCAGGTACATCGTGTCCATGTTGGCTAACCCTGTAAGCCACCCTGAATTTATTAATTTCAGGAGACTCGGTTGAAACGAAATACAGGTATACCTTATATCCATTTTTCACTGCCAGTTGTATAGTAGCAATATTGGAAGGATGAGAGAAAACAGTTTCAAAGGAAAAGCGTCTTCTTTCCTCCAGCATCGCCTCTCGTAAAAATCTGGCAACGATCTGACCTAACTGATCCAACCTGGAAAGATCTTTCAGATACAACTGGTTCAGCCGTATGTGATAGGATTTTTTAAGCTGTTGTTCAGTAAAATCTGCCGAAAGTAACCCAGAACCGACCGCGAAGGCCTGCAAACGCTTTTGAATAACATTTATAGCAAATTCATTAAATGAAAACCGCCTGTCCCGTATCTGCACTACAATATCGTCTGCATTGATATAAAAGCCAATGTCAATTTTGCGCCCATTCACAATTGTTTCTCTTACAGATTGAATAATGGTACTTTTACCGGAACCATTTGGGCCAGCAAAAATGCGAAGCCGCAACTGAGAATGTTTGGGAGAATTAGGAGGCAAGCAGAAACGTTTATCTAGTGAGCGACCTGGCCGACGAACTCAACCTCACCGGTCTTATATTTCCTCACAATATTTGTACCCTCTACAACCACCACATATCCCATTTCCTCCATGGCGTTACTTTCCGCGTGCTTTCCGGCGGATTGCGCCTTTGACACCAGCGTCCGCTTAGTCAAATAAGCAAAGCCATCCGCAGTAGTATATTTATGTTTTCTAGGTCTTGCCATAATTAATTGAAAATATCAATAAATGTACGAAAAAAGCCAGACAATTTATGTATTTGCTTACCCCCGAGTCCTGTAGTTCCCAGGCAGAATCCGCCCAAATGTGGACCATACCACTTCTTTGGTTCCATACCCGAATGTCGTCATTAAATCGGCAATATTCGTAGCACTGCGTTTGACCGTCAATTGGAGATATGACTTTATTTAGGTATCGACCATGCTCCTGAAATCCGACTATCTTCAATGCGAAATCTGAGCAGAATAATCATATGCATTTTTATTTTAATATTTATAGATGTCGGTTGGTCAGGCTATACCATCGATTAATTTATAATTATTTACATATAATAAAGTTTCAATAAATCGGCCTAGCGGTTCGAACCAGTTCCCGGACACGGTACAACTCCAGCTTTTCAGCAAAAAATCATCGGGCTGCTCCACTTCGAGTAGCCCTTTCTCTTTCATAGCCAGATCGTTATCGACAAGCGCCGGATTGATCATAGGTGTTCGAAATACCTTGCCATCATACTTGATTCCAACTTCGAACACCTTCTTTAAAAGCATTTGCTGACCTTCTAGCGTAGTCGAAATGTATAAATTCCGCAGATTGCACAACAACCGTATACCCTCTTCCAGCCGGTTAAAGACGGTCTGCTTGTCTCTTTTCAATGCAATGATCTCATTCTCCAATGCGCCACGCTCTGCACTCAACCGCGCAAACCAGGTCTTATACGTGGATGGATCTATCACATCGTTCAGCATCTTCTCCTCCAACTTCTCGATCTTCTCCGCTACCGAATTAAATTCACTATATTTAGCTTCCAGCAACACCGTTTTGTAGTTCGTGGCCTTAGAAAGCTCTTCCTTCGCATAAGTCGAAATCTTTACAATCTGTCCCCGAAAATTCCTTCCCTTCCCCTTCGTGCATTGGTAGTGCATATAATACTTCTTCTTCCCCTCGCTGAATCCGGCCTTCAGATGCGTGCCACACTCACAACGCATGATTCCCCTCAGCGTAAAATCCGCCTTCGGGCGCGCGCGGTTTCCTGACCTGCCCTTTATGATCTCATGCGCCAGCCAGAAAATCGATTCGGGTATAATTGCCTCATGTAACGCCTTTATATACCACTCGGGTTTCCCCTCAAACGCCGGTAGCCAGATCAGCCCCGCATACAGCGGATTGTCCAACAGTTTCAGCAAACTACTATGGATAGCGCCTATGTTAAAAGTGAACAACTTCGATAATGCAGACAATCAATATGCTGTATTATATTAGTCTTATTTAATGTAAATTTATCGGGAAGATGCCAATTTGTTTTGTAATGAACCTGTAGTCTTGAATACATAGAACAATGTGATTGTAGTTATAAATATTTATTCTTGTTTGTCCACGATGTGCTTTAAGTTAAAATTATCCAAACTTTTTTGTAATTGTTTCATGCTAATGTTCCAGAGCAATTCTCTGTTCTCTTTAGTATTGAATTTGTTTTTAGTGGCAACGGCTTTTGAGTTTTTGAAATATTTTCCTGAAATATTGTTTACTTCTTCGGATGAAGCAAGATAAATGGAGGTAGCAGCTCCTTTTTCGGGGCTAACTGAAAAGGGTCTAGTTATATAGGCAAACATTTTTAACATCCCCGGGGCATTGTAAACCATTTGCGTTCTTACAATACCCGGATCAACATTATTTACGGTTACTTTTGTTCCTTTTAGCTGTTCGGCAAGTTGCATGGTAAACATTACTGAATACAGCTTGGTATCTGCATAGGTATCCAAAACAGAAAATTTCTTTTCGCTTTGAAGGTTATCGATATCAAACTTTCCCTTTGAATATACCATAGAACTTAAATTGATAATTCTTCCATTAGTACTTTTCTTAATGTAGTCAAGCAATAGATTGCTAAGAAAAAACTGAGATAGATAATTCACCTGATAGCATATCTCATAACCATCTTCGGTTAATTTTCTTTCCTTATAAAATATTCCTATGTTATTGATAAGTACATCTAATTTAGTATACCTGCTTTTAAATGTCTCAACTAATTGATGTATTTGTTTAAGCGACGTAAAATCCGCAAGTATGTAATCCACAGTGCTGCCTGTAGAAAATTCCTCGATTTCTTTTTTTACAGCTTCTGTTTTATTTTTATTTCTGCCTACAATTACAATTTTATATCCATTTTTAGCTAGCCCTAAAGCCGTTTGCTTTCCTATGCCGTCGGTGGCACCTGTAATTAAACATATTTGTTGGTTCATTTTTTTTATTTATTAATTTTACTATTTTGATTAGAGAAAGCTGACTTGAATGGTGAGCCTGATGATTAATGCGACTCAGTAGACATTTCCGTCCCTAACGAGCGTAATGAGCTTACTTGTTGAAATGTCGTATAGATCATTCTTCAACTCAGCTATTACCTTGCTCCTTTCAGATAAAGCAATAACCGTCGCACCTTCATTCAAGAATACTTTTACAATATCATTGGCAATCGGGCTTTCAATGCCGACAACGATAGAGATTTATTGACAAGTAAATAATTCATTTTGACTGTATCAAACCAAAAAGTTTGACGCAGCAAAATTCAGTCATTCAGATAGATGGTGAAAGGTCTATATGGAGGGATTATTGGTCTAGACGGTGACTAATAAGTATTCCCGCAGAATGTCGGTATTCTGATGGTGAAGTGCCTGTATGATTCTTGAAATATTTGCCAAAGAAAGACTGGTCACTGAATTGTAATATTTCTGCAACTTGAGCTATATTCATGCCTCGTGAGGACAGTAACAATTTAGCTTCTTTGATTACAGCTATATCAATAAGCTCTCCGCCGGTTTTACCCGTTACTTCCTTTACGACTTTAGAAAGGTATCTCGATGTAACGAACAGGGTATCGGCATAATATTGGACACTTCTTTCCCGTTTAAAATTTTCAGAGACAAGTTTTAGAAAATCACTTGTCAATTCCTCTTGGCGACCAAGACGGTTTGTTGAATAAGAATTATTCGAGATTACAATATCTAAGGTGTTATAAACTACTGACAGAAAACTATGGTGTAAGGCTGCATCAGTATAACTTGTGGGTTCAGTAATCTTTGCCTTATAATATATGCTCGATATATCATTGGCCAAAACATCTGCCCTTTCTTTTGTTAGTGAGTATTTGAAACGGATTTTATTTGTGTTTAATTGCATGGCTTCCATACTCGTGAAATATACACCAGCGTGTTCCAGATAATCGTTGCTAAAGGATAGTGCCTGAAAGGAATAACCCTGTGAAAAATTTAAAAACTGTATAAGTGATCCGGGCAGAGCGAAAAAAAGTTCATTTTTTTTAAGTTCATAGGTACTCAAATTAGCCTGCACTTTTACATTCCCACCGAGGACAACGAAAAGTGCAAAGGTCCTCATCCTGACTGGACGCTCCATTATCCTGGAGATGTGATTCTCCTGGGAAAAAGCACGCATGCTGCCATAATTTACCGAGGAATCAGCCTCGTCATAGCATTTGATATAGGCTTCTTTTGTACCTAAAGAGAGCATTATAAATAAATAAAATTATTATTTTAAATAAGACGTTCAATACCTATTTATCTTTTAGATTTCAATTATTATCCTAATGACCCCAAGCCTCTATCAACATGATAGTTTTCCCCTGTGAGCCAAACTCCACGATCTGATGCAAACGAAGCAACTACTTCAGCAACTTCATGCGCATTACCCATGCGACCTGAATGTAAAACAAAAAAGCTGTCAAACCAACTGTTGACGGCTTTTTTCTACGCGGCCCCGCTCCGCAAGCACCTTGGCCACGTGGGCAAACTGCTTTGCGGGCAGCCGGTTCTTTGAATTGTTCCAGCGAAGGGCAAAATCTCGTCAAGAAATGCTCGGTACTTTAAGATTCTATGATACGCAATCAATTGATGCCGTTAGCAGTCCCATTGTCCCCGACGGCCGGTGGCCACAACCTGTCATCTCGGAAGGTCATATCGGAAATTTGCCTCATTTCGTAAACTTTCACAAGAAAAACATCCACAAAAGACTGCATTCCAGCAGCTTACTGTTAGGCATGAATATTTCAAAAGAGTCTGTCAAAACAGTTCGGCAACCTATCCCAACTACCAAATAAACATGTTATGACTTCAAAAAAAGAAGATGTCTTTATAGCGAATCCCCAGCACTCGAGCCAGGGTTTTTCCAGGCGTAGATTCATCACCGGTGGATCCACCCTCTTTGCAAGCGCCCTGCTGAGCAAATTCACTTTCGGAGCCCATTCCGTAACTAATGCTTTCGACCGAAAATCAGGCGCCAGCGCCCAACATCTTGGGTTAGCTTTCATTAAAAAATGCCGCAGGCATCCCTCTTACGCCAGGTTGGCAAGAAAACAACCCTCCGGCCTGCGGAAACTTTTCGATATTTTCAGCGGTATCATATCTGCGGCTGGAAGTAATATACAACGTACGCAAATCTTTTCCGCCAAAGCAGCAGGAGCTGGGTATAAATGCCGGGACATAAATACAGGTCAGGACTTCGCCGGTATTGCTGTCGTACCTGACCACCGATTGCCCCTGCCAAAACGCCACCCATAGATGATCCTCTTCGTCTATCGCCATCCCATCCGGCCATCCCATTACCGAAGAAGTATCGATCAACACCCTCTTATTGCGGATTGTGCCTTTTTCGAGGTCAAAGTCGTAACGGAAGATCTCCTTCGTCATACTATCCACCACAAACATGGCCGTGTTCTTCTTATTCCAGGCGATACCATTGGGTATTATAAAGGGCTCATCCATTTTCTCATAGGTTAGATCGGCATTCACCTTATACAAGGCCCCTGCGGCAGTATCTCCCGCTTTATTCATCGTCCCGATCCAGAGCCGGTTCTTTGCATCGCATTTACCGTCATTCAATCTATTATCGGGTTTATTCTCCTGTACAGTTACCTCCCTGATCACCTGCTTCTTATACGGATCATAAATGCAAACCTTTTTATCTATTGCCACTACCCAATTTTTTCGATTGGTGGGTATAGCCACCATTACGGTGTCGGCAACCGATACAGAGGAATATTTCTGTGAGCCCGGGTGAAAGCTGCAAATCTTTCCACTATTATAATCAACCCATATCAGTTCTTCTTTCACGTGATCCCATACCGGGCCTTCACCTAAATCGTTTTGGCAATCCACTACAATCGTTGCGGTTTTCATCATACTATTTTAATTAATGCATCAGACCAGCTTCATCACTGCGTTCATATACCCCAAAGCGTAGGCCTTCTCGGCATACCACGACCCCGCATTTCGCTCTCCATTCCCTCCAACTCCGCCAAAGCAGCCTGTAGCTTTTTATAAAGCATCATCAGTCTTTCCAAAAGGTATTCCATCATTATGTATATATTTACTTATCCCGTACCATACCTCTCCCTAAACATCCTCACCAAATACCCAGTCCAGCTTCGCCCCATCTATCGGGTCAAACGTCAGTGTGCCCTTCACACCGTTATCCGCCTCAACCAATCGCCATTCTCCCTGATAAATTTCCCCTTGTATCATAAAATTTACGCCATTCGACCTTATCGCCTGGCGTCTCGAAATATACAAACCTTTCCGCAACGTGCCAACCTGCCTAAACCTCCCCTCAGCCGCTCCCACATAATTCCTCCAGAAATCCGGGCTTTGGAAATCCCACAATCAGTATCTTTACGAGACCCAAAACTGCCTATTATAGCGATGCCATGCCCAGTAAAAAATCACCCAAAACCGAACCGCTCCCCGTTCGCACCCTGTCTCAACAAAAGGAAGATCAGTCAAGACCAATCTTCGAGGCCGCTATAAGACCCTGGATGATTAGCGCATACGTAAAACAAGACTTCGGAATAGATGCTATCGTCGAAATCACGAAGGCAATCGTCGATTCGGCCGACCAGATCGTGACAGGTAAAAGATTCTGACGGGCATGCTCAGAAAACAGCTATAGGTGTTTGTAACTAGTAGGCGATGAAGGAATCAATAAGGGATGGGAATGAAGGTTGCAAATAATAGGAACGGGGTTGATTCTGTCGCATCTTCGTATCAGCAAAACAGCAAGCAAAAAAATCCAGTATCCCAAGAAGCCCTTAACGTCGCTGTCGCACCCTTGAAACCGCTGTTGTCTTGACCCGACAACCTGACCCTGAAACAACAGTTACAACCTGGAACACTTGTCGCAAGACCTCGTGCCGCCACTGTACCCAAAGACTAACCCTTAACAGTGAAGAAACTAACCCGCCCGACCCGGCGGGTTTTTTTTTATGGTCTGAGAAATTAAGTTCCTGGACAAGGAACTGGACAATATAAGTCCAGAATCGCGTCCAAGAACTATAAAATGAGCCACCAATATTTTTCAAGGTATAGGCCCCAGTCCCTAAACTGTCTAAAATAGTCTAACTTTTGTGCGAAAAAATCGCCGCATGACCATAATCCCCGCCACCCCCGCCGACATCCCCGCCCTTGTCCCCCTCGTGAACGCCGCCTACCGCGGCGAGGGCCAAAACAAAAACGCGGCGGACGGCCAAGACAAAAGCCAAGACCAAAGCCAGGACCAAAGCCAAGGCGAGGACAACCCAAAAGGCTGGACGAGCGAATCCCATCTCATAAAAGGCTCCCGAACAAACGCCGCAGGCATCACCGAACTCATACAGGCTCCCTATTCGGTCATGCTCAAATGCATAGACGAAGAAGGCCAATTAGCCGGCTGCGTACACCTCGAAAAACAAGAAGAGAAATTATACCTGGGCATGCTCAGCGTCTGGCCAAATCGCCAAGGCCAGGGCATCGGGAAATACATGCTTACTGCAGCGGCGAACTATGCAGCAAAAAATAAATGCCCAAAAATCCGCATCACCGTGATCTCCGCCCGCCCCGAGCTCATCGCCTGGTATGAACGGCACGGCTATCAAAGGACCGGCGAAGCCCAGCCCTTCCACGCAAGCGAAAAATTAGGCATCCAGAAACAGCCGCTGGAACTGGTCGTTCTGGAACGACCAGTCTAGGCCCGCACCTCAGTCCGTACGTAAACTCTTGACGGGGCTCACCAGCGCAGCCTTCACACTCTTCCAGGAGATCGTGAAAGCCGCAATCAGCATAGAACTCAGGATAGCAATCAGAAAAGTATCCCAGCCGATCCCGATACGATAGGCAAAATTGTTCAGCCACGCATTCATGGTCAGCCAGGCGATCGGTGCCGCCACCACAAACGCTATCAGGATCAGCCATATGAACTCCCGTCCGTACAGGAAAAGGATATTCGGTATGGAGGCGCCCAGGGTCTTGCGGATGCCCACTTCCTTTGTCCTTTGCAGGGTGGCGAAAGCGATCAACCCATAAAGGCCCAGACAGCCGATCAGGATAGCGATACAGGAGAAAAGCCGGAAAGCCGTATAGACCTTTTGTTCCTGCCGATAAAAACTGGCGATATGATCATCGAGGAATTCATATTGAAATAGTCCCTTTGGATTGAGGGCCGACCATCGTTTGCCGATCCGGTCGATCGTCGCATGCATCCCTAGGGGATTGAGCCGGACACAGGCGGTCCAAAAGTCATTTTCCGAATAGGTCATACACTGTCCTTATCCAATCGGCGGGCAATGGTATCACCGGCCAGCATGTTCAACCCGAACATCCGGATATAGTGTTCATCTACAAATTTTAGTTCGGTAATATTCTCGCCGGTAAGGCCCAGTTGAGGCGCGTCATAGCCGGAAGCACTGCTCATTTGGGCCGGCGAGCCCGAACAAAAGCTGGCGGCGGTAATGCCGGGATCGCCGACCAGCTCATTCCAGACCACCTGCCGGTGCGCCGAGTCCGGTGCATCGAAGGAGATCACAAAATCTTTATTAAAGCCAAGATCCCGATTCTGAAAGAAGTCCATTTGCCGGGCCACGACCACCGTGCCGATGATCATCAACTGCGAGATACCGAATTGCAGCACCACCAGGCCTTGCCGTAAACTAAGGTTTCCACGGGAAATAGCGGAGGACCCCTTGAGGGACACAACCGGACTGAACGCCGATTGTACAAAAGCCGGATACAGCCCCGCCAGCAGCGTCACCACAACGGTCAGCGCGGCCAGCAATCCGACCACAAGCGGTTCCCAGAGCTCATTAGTACCGATATGTATATCGAGCCAGGTGCTAAGCTGCGGCAGCAGCAGTGCGACAGCCAGCAGCGCCAGCAGAACGGCCGTCACCACCTGCAAAGCAGTCTCCGCCATGAACTGCCCCACCAACTGGATCCGGCGCGCCCCGAGGACCTTGCGAACCCCAACTTCCCAGGCGCGGGTAGCCGCTTGTCCCGTAGACAGGTTGATGAAATTGATACAGGCCGTCACGATAATGAATAGCGCGATCCCGGCCAGCGCATAGTAGGTCTGCTTCGAGGTCGTGGAGCTCACACTGATATCGAGATAGCGTTGATCGAAATGGATCTCGCGCAGCGGCTGAAGGATCAGCACAGCTTCCTTTGCAATATCCTTGCCCCAATTCTTTTCCATAAAGCTATGGATCCGGTCCCTGACCCGCTTGATCGGATAATTCTCCGGCAGGCAAATAAAGGTGAAATTTCCACCGGGGATATTATAGTATTCCCGACCCATATCCGCCATCTGCTTTTTAATCGTCGACATAGACACAAGAAAGGGTAAAGGCAGGCTGGTATTGCCGGGCAGATCCCTGATGATGCCCGTGACCTTGCAGTCCCACCGATCGTCCAGGTTGATGATCTGACCCATGGCATTTTTGGCGCCGAAATATTTTTTTGCCCAGGTTTCCGTAAGGACGATCGAATTGGGGTTCGACAGCGCAGAGTTTGGATCACCGCCACCCATTGGTAGTCGAATACTCGCGGCATATATTCGTCCGCAAAAGCGAAGTTTTTTTCATTGTACCGGTCATTGCCGATCCTCAACAGCCCGTCTTCATAATAGAACTGCGCCACCTGTAGTTCCGGGAAGTCATTGCGAAACGCCGGAGCTATGGCCGGTGATACGCGGGGATTATAGTCGATAGAATGATGATTGACCCGATAGATAATGGGTGAAGCCGGAGACACGCCCCGGTCTATTCACTACGCAATGCCATAACCGGATTGGCGAGCGCCGCGCGCACCGTTTGTATCCCCACCGTCAGCAACGCGATCAGCAGCGTCACCAGCCCGGCCAGCGGGAAGATCCACCACGACAACTCGGTCCGGTAAACAAAGTTCTGGAGCCATTTGTCCAGGAAATACCAGGAAATGGGCGTGGAGATCAGAAAGGCCACCAACACCAGCGCCACAAAATCCTTTGCCAGCAGCCCCGTGACAGAGGAGATACTCGCGCCCAACACCTTTCGCACCCCGATCTCCTTCCGCCGCTGCTCCACGATAAGCGTCACCATGGCAAAAAGCCCCAGACAGGACAGGAACATGGCGATATAGGCCGCCGTTGAAAAGATCGACGACAGCCGCTCCTCTTTCGCATACCATCGGGCCGTATTCTCGGTGACCCAGGAGGGCGCGGTGGTATTATCCGGCTCGAGCTCATGGAAGGTAGACTGCACCAACTGCATCGCTGCACGCGGATTGGACGTCCTAACTTTCACCAGGATGTAGGCCATGATATCGGTACTATTGCCCATCATCAGCGTGATCGGTCTCAATTCTTCGTTCATGGTATACAAATGGAAGTCCGGAATGACCCCAATGATATTCCAGCCGGGTGAGGAAGTGTCGGAGTGCATGGATAAACCGGCTACATCCTTTGCATTGAATTCCTTCGCCATCGTTTCAGTCACCACGACATTCTGCGAAGCAGTAGAAGTATCAGCCGGGAAAGCCCGGTCAAAGACCCTTCCCGCCAGCGGCTTGATGCCCATCACCTTGAAGAAATCATAGTCGACCACCAGTTCGACACTGGACATCCCCTTGCCATTATACGTAAAGCTTATGACACTCCGGCTGGTATTCTTATCCTCCCCGATGCCGATATTCACGGAAGATGCCGTGACACCCAGCACTTGCGGCTGCGAAGCCAGCTCCAACCGCATCCGCTCGGCATACCGCTGAGTATTCTCCGGCCGCTTGACGGGTATGCTGATCACCGACTCCTGGTCAAGACCCAGCGGCGCAGTACGTAAATGCTGGAATTGCCGGTTGATGACCAGGGTACCGCAGATCAACGCCCCGGAGATGATGAATTGTATCGTGATCAGCCCGCTCCGCAGCATACTTGACCGTTTGACGGATACCTTACCTTTTAATACTTCCACCGTCTTGAACCGGGCCACCAACGCGGCGGGGTAGCCGCCGGCTAAAAAGGAGATGGCCGCCATACCCAGCAGCGCCACGGCGACCATACCCGGCTGGAAAAGCGTCCCCAGGCTCAACTTCTCCGTAAACAGTGCATTAAAGGGCCGTATGAGAAAAGCCGACGCAATGAGCGCGATGACCAGCGCGAAGGCGAACAAAAGAAAACTCTCTGCCCAGAGCTGGATAAAGATCTGCCGCCGACCCGCTCCGATCGTCTTCCGGATGCCCACCTCCTTGGCCCTGGTAAATGATCTGGCTACATTCAGGTTGACAAAATTGAAACAGGCGATCACCATCACGACCACGGAGATCAGCAGCAAAGTATATAAATAGGTCTTGTTCGAACCATTGCGACCACCCAGCGCCGAATCAAAATGAAGCGATGGCAAGGGCGCCAGCCGGGTAGAGACAAATTCACCGTTTGCATCCTTCCGGTAGCCCTGAGTCTTCATGATGCGTTCGTCCCCGGCACTAACAGGCCCCTTGCGGCGTCGCATGCCGCTCTCGGCCACTTCCTGCTTTACTCCTGGCGCCAATTCCACGAACACCTGATGATTTTGTGAATTCCAATTGTCCTTGTTCCGGGCGTAGTCGGGCATGAGCTCGACCCGCGCCAGCACGGCATACTGTATGGTGGAGTTGCTGGGCGGGTCCTGCAAGACCGCCGAAACTACCAGGTCGGACCATACCCCCTCGATCTTGGTCTTGATCGTCTTGCCTAAAGGATCCTCCTTGCCGAAAATAGCGGTGGCGGCCGACTGGCTAAGAACTACGCTGTTAAGACTCCCGAGGGGATCGGCGGAGTTGCCGGAGACCACAGGGAAGCTGAACATGCGGAAAAAATCCGCGTCAACCGTGGTTATCCGCTGCACGGTCTCGATCCCCTTGTAGCTGACGTCGCTGCCGGCGCGCGAAATAGCCGTCGCGCGTACCACGCCCGGCACCTCGGTCTTGAAAGCCGGCACCACGGGATAGCTCAGGACATCACCCTTGGTATCTCCATTTTCCTCGTGGGCCAAATTATAGACCTGAAACAGCCGGTCGGACTTTGCCTGGAACCGGTCAAAGGAGAATTCATAATGTACCATCAGGAAAAGCAGGATGCTGCAGGTAAACGCTACGGCTAAACCGATGATGTTGATGGAGGCGTTTAACTTGTTCTTTGACAGGTTGCGAATAGCAGTCAGAAAATAGCTTCGAAGCATGAATTGTTTTCGGTTTTCCCCGCAAACCGGTTGCCACTTTAGCATAACGCTGGGTACCAACCAGGTATAGGAAAACTTTCCTACCCCGACTGTCCGGTTTCGATACAGTCACTGTTCACTTTTAATGATCCGACACCACCGGCGGTGGCCCGGCCGCTGCCTTCTTCTTTCGTATCGTGGTGATCACGAGGGGTATACAAACGGCGTTCAGCAGGAACAACAACAAGAATGCATCCATATAGCTCAGGAGAAAGGTCTGCCGCACGATCGTCGCCTCAAGCCCCGCCAGCGCCTGCCGCGAAGCCTCCCAGGCCGTGGACCCGCTCGCCGCAAAACGATTGGCAGCCTGCTGCAGCCAATTCTGTGTCCTGTAGTCCGTTGTCGTCACATGCGTGATCAGGATAGTACGGTTGAAAGCCGACCGGTGCGCGATATAGGTATTGATCAGCGCAATGCCAAAGCTGCCTCCCATCTGCCGCATCATATTGTTTAACGCCGCCCCCTGCGGAATGTCCTTTGGCGCCAGTTCCGACACGGCCAGCGCGGTCAGCGGTACGATCAGCAGAGCGGCCCCAAGGCCGCGCAGGATAAGTGGCCCGATAAAATTGGCCGCCCCTGATTCCAGGTCGCTCCGGCTGATCAGAAAATTAAAAGCCGCCGTCAGGATAAACCCAAGTATGACCATATACTGCGGCCGCACCCCCTTTTGCATAAGCTTCCCCAGAAAAGGCGAGATCAATGCCGCCAGCAGGGTGCCGGGCAAGAGCATCAGTCCGGTCTGATAAGCGGTATACCCAATGATCCGTTGCGCAAACAGGGGGAAGACGAATACCGCGCTAAATAAGCCGAACCCCAAAATGAAGGTCATCACCGCCGAGATGGACAGCGTAGTGCTTCGTAGTACTTTGAGGTTGACCACGGGAAACCTCACCCGCAGTTCCCACCAAACAAAGAGGGTCAGGCTCAGCGCCGATAGGGCCGTCAAGACACAGATATACGTAGCCGAGAACCAATCGTCCGTCTCCCCTCGTTCCAGCACCACTTGCAAAGATCCTACGCCGGCGGTCAGCAGGCCGATACCCAGCCAGTCGATGGCCTTGCCATCCCGTGAAGGTTGAGATGGCCGCAGGAACTTGAAACAAAGGATCGCCGCCAGCAAACCGATGGGGATGTTGACAAAAAAGATCCAGGGCCAGGACGCATTGTCCACGATGTATCCCCCCATCACCGGTCCGATAGAGGGCCCGATGATCACACCCAGACTAAAGATGCCGCTGGCGAGCGGCCGGTCCTTCGGCGGAAACGTCTCGAACAGGATCGCCTGTGAAGTAGACAGTAAGGCCCCGCCGCCCAGGCCCTGTAGAAATCGAAAGCCCACCAGCTCCCAAAGATTACTGGAAAGACCGCAAAGCGTGGAAGCCGCAGTAAACAGGAGGATGGAACCTATATAGTATTGTTTCCGACCGATCTTTTCGGCCAAAAAACTCGTCATCGGAATAACGATAACATTGGCGATGGCATAGGAGGTGATCACCCAGGCGGTGTCTTCCAGGGAGGCGGCCAGATTGCCGCTCATGGTATTGATGGATACGTTCACGATCGTGGTGTCGATCAACTCGATGATGGCCGAGATGATGACGGTGATCGTAATGATCCACTTTCTAAAACCTGTTTCCATCTAACAAAAGAACAAGTTTCGACCGGGCATAAATTGTCAAAGCAGGCAAAAAAAATGTCGAATCCGCCACTCCTCGGGCACCGCACTGCAATGGTCGACCGGCCCCCGCAAGGCCGGCCATCCGTTATCCCTCCAACACCCCCCGCCGGTCGATCTGGAACTTCTTTGGTTTGATATGGTAGAGTCGCTCAAACAACCGCGAAAAATGGCCGATATTGGTAAACCCGAGTTCATACCCCACTTCTTTGACCGTGCGATTATTCTCCGACAAGAGCTGCTTCGCCCGCTCCAGCCTTTCCTGCTGGAAATATTGATAGATACTCACGCCAAAGACCTCCCGGAAGGATTGCTTCAACTGCGACTCGCTCATCAGCACCGCACTCGCAAGCGCCGCGATGGTGGGCGGTTCACTCAGGTCCCGGATCAACAGGCTCTTGGCCTGGAAGATCCGCGCAATATGCTCCGGATCTGTCGTCTTGCAAGGCCCGCCGGTCCGCTTGTTCAGTTGCTCCAGCAGCAGGTACAAGAGCTCCAACGTCCGGGTATGATAGTACAGTTGGAGCAACCCCTTGGCGATCTTCGGTTGCTTTAACTCCGGCTGTTTTAATTCATGCAAGAGGCTCCGCATAACCGGTGACAACGGTTCATGCAGAAAGAACTGGCCTTCCCCCCGGAGCAGTTCCTGCAGGTACTCCCGGTGCTCGTCGCCCAGGATCGACTCCAGTTTTTGACGGGTGATCCGAATGCAAACGACATTCCGCTCTGTATTTGCCGGGAACAACATGGTCAGATTCGTTGCCCCCGTATAGATGTTCACGCCCTGCTGGTCGTATACCACCTCATTCCCGCGCATCCAGGTCCAGGCCTTTTGCGGAAGCTCCAGGTCATAAAAAGCCAGGGTCACAAAATGCCCGACGTTCCCTTGCCACTCCTTTGTCACCTCCAATGGAACGCTGAGCCGGTAAAATTGAAAGTTGACATGGAAATCGGGATCGATCTCTAAGGCCGTGAGCCGCCCCGTGCCCACAGACGCCGGCACGGCCATCTGACGGAAACCCTGCACAAAAGACATCGTCTCTTCGAACGGCCGCAACAATGGATCGTCCTGCTCACATTTTATCGTATAACGGACACTCATGTGCTCTTAACAAACTCCCCCAAAAATAGTTTCAAAAAAACGCTATTCTAATTCGGACAATTTCTTCTCGATCCGCCTGTCGGGAATGAACCAGATCACGGCCACTACCACGAACAGCCCAAGGGTAATCCGCGAATCCACAAAGGCCAGGCCCACGGCGAGAGCATAAATAACGACAGAAAGTCTGCCCTTCCAGTCTCTCCCCAGGGCAGTAGCCAGCGGCGAATCCGCCCCCGCTTCCTTTATCAGCAGCCTGCACAGGATGTTATAGGCTATCCCGCACGTGATCAGCACGCTCCCATACAGGACCACCGGCCAACGCGCGAAATGATTCTCACCCATCCACGCCGTGGTAAAAGGGATCAGCGAAAGCCAGAACAGTAAATGGAGATTGGCCCAGAGGATCGCACCGTTGACCCGCTCCGTCGCATAGAGCATGTGATGGTGGTTGTTCCAGTAAATGCCGACATTCACAAAGCTCAGCAAATAACTCACAAAGACAGGCAGTATCGGCAGGAGATCGCGGATCTCATCTCCATGCGGAACATGCAGTTCCAGCACCATGATGGTGATGATGATTGCAAACACCCCGTCGCTAAAAGACTCCA
>Ga0302309_10001014_pt1 | contig 27522 bp, 23 predicted proteins | sample III_Palsa_N1_1_FD_200453 | JGI IMG/M metagenome (GOLD analysis project Ga0302309, IMG submission 200453) | Peat permafrost microbial communities from Stordalen Mire near Abisko, Sweden - III_Palsa_N1_1 | ecosystem: Environmental > Terrestrial > Soil > Palsa > Peat permafrost | place: Sweden... | reverse complement strand
AAGCCTCGCACGATGTGCAAGGCTTTTTTTGTTTCAATATTGTTTGCAAATAAGCCTTGTTTGCGTTTCCGTAAACTTCAAAAATTAATAAACAATCCTTACTCCAATCCCGCCCATGCTGTTGTACGACTTTTGTATTTCCTTTGCTAGCCCAATTCATGTATTAAATATTTATCGTAAATCATTTTTGCGGTTTCCATGCATCGTGGATCGCCTGTCATCATCAAATCTGCATAGATCAACAAGGGAGGGGCAAGTTTCTGGTTGTCCCATTCTTCCTCCTTCCAGAACTTTTGATAAATCTGTACATTGCTCTTTTCATCTGGGATGATGGCCCACTTTGGCATTAACACTGCCTTTGCCTTTTCAGTATATACAGTGAGTATTGCAGGAGTTAAATAATTCGTTAAAGCTTCCGCCGCGGGCTCTCCTCCCCAAACTGTTTCTGTCATTTGTTCCATCAACAGTCTCCGTTTAAAAAAAGTGTCTTCCTTCCAGAAACGAAAATTTCCGACAAGAATGGCTGGCTTTAGTATTTCGTGATAGGCAACCATCCACCTTTCTAACAAAGCCCGTTTATTCTGCAGTTGTATATTTCTTTCATCGAGAGGCAGGATAAATCCCGCATCTTTCAATCCACCAATGATGTTATTTATATTCCCCAACGCCACTCCGGTTACTTGCGCCAATACCCGGTAAGGCATATTAATGGCCTCCTTGTGCAGTAACAGGTAAAATACCGTTTTAAGCCCCGTTTTTGTAAATGCCCTATTGGTAGCCGTCTTTTCTTCCTTAACTGGTTTGTTACCCTCTATCCAAATAACATGATTTTCTGTTGGTAAGTAGATGTTTCCAGCCATATCCAGGTATCCAACCTTAGCCTTTCGAAGTGCTTCTTTTAAGGCAGGAAAGATCCGGTCAGCAACGATCATTAAAGGACGATATTGACGGGCATGTTCCAGTATATTAGTCAACTGGTATTCCCGCAATTCCTTTCTAACTACCACAAACGTATGCAAGTCATGCCCGTTCCAATTCATATCCATCTCTCCGTCTACATCAGGGTGAGGTTGTTTCCATTTCCCTTGTATACCCGTGACTTTCTCTAAACGGTCTATTGCCTGAATTATAAATATCTTGTTGTTCATTATTATATATCGTTCACGGTCCGTGAACAGTCAAATATAGTGAACACTCCTTCAATAGGCCTTATTTCGTTCATTATTTGTACATGTTCACGGAACGTGAACATGTACAAATAATGAACATCGCCGTAATTAGCTTAAAATCAAACAGATATGCGAACAAATCGTCAAATCGCCCCAATACCGCGTTCGAATCCAGGTCAGGCAACATAAGTTTGGCATAATTATTTGTATATCAATAGATTACAAGGCATTTTTTGTTTAGGGGCCTAACGCAATAATCTGAAGCAAATCTGCAGCCTGAACCTGGCGCCTAAGTCCTTTAAAGTATATAGAATATTCCTGCTGCGACGATTCCCATCAAAGAACCAAACAAAACCCTATCATTGATGTTATCATTCTTGATAACTTGACGTCTCCCCAGATTACAAACTGCCAAGGGAATAATCATCAGACATATTACGGCCATTATTGGCGTACCTCTAAATGTGCCCAGCGAATAATGCCGCATTCTACCGTGGGAGAATTCGAAATCGTGATAATCCAAGCTCAGGTTCCTATGCAAAAGCCTAGATCTTTTCAATAGGAAGGTGTCCCCTGGATTCATAATAACGGGCCTGCCGGTCCAAATATCTTCCCCAGAAGTACTTACCAAAAAGTATTGATCGACGGACCGATAAAGACCTCTATTATATACAGAATCACTGGCGAATATTTCAATAGTAATGCGGGGCTTAACATAGCTATCGCAAAGAAGGAATACCGTCAGAATCAGTGTAGAGGCAGCAATTAGTCGGCGCATCAGGCATATTTCGTGAAATATATTATTTTGTAAGGTATTTTGCAAACTTCCTTACATTCCCAAAACGGTTCGAGAAAGACTTTAGAAGCCATATTTTCCAGATCTATCTTTGTAATACTGATCCTTTAAATCATGCAACGTGTCCAGATTGGGCTTATCCATTTTTTCGATAAGATCGATCACATTCTTTCGTTTAGCCGGCCTCGTCAAGGTCTTCAAAAACCCTTCCACCAGTTTAGAAAGGCTTGTGTGCTTACTCGCTGCGTAAGCCTTACCAGATTCCAACAAGTTGTTGTCTATAGTCAGATTTAATCTTGCCTTCACCATACGAATATACACATTGTCTGATTTCATTCGACTCAGTCGCTCATTTACCTGAATTTCCCGCAGACTAATTAATCTAATGATAACGGACACCTGAAATAAGCCTATCCAATATTCATTTAATTTCGAATGCTATCAAAAGCATAGCTTAAATATTTTCTACATGAAAAACATTGTCTCCTTTTTATTACTTGTGCTTGCGGCAAGCACTGTATTTCCATCCTGTAAAAAAGGGTCTGCCCCCTTGGTCACTCCAAAACCGCCGGTTCAAACCCAGGTGGGACCTTATCTGTATGTCGGCGGTAGTAACGGGGTAAATGGCATATACTGGAAAATCAGTCTTACCAATACGGCTTCCGATGCAGTCCAGGATACCTTCCCTAACTCAAAAAATATCATATCCATTATTACGCAGGACAGCGATACATATATTACCGGTGGGGCCGGAGGTTATTGGAAAAACGACACCTTTGTGGCTGTGACAGGGGCGTCCTCTATAGATTATCTGGCATTATCGGGATCACATGTTTTTTCGTTAGGGTTTGATAATTCATCGAACCTGGCATACTGGGACAATAACAATGAAACCAGTATTGAGAATACGTTGCCTCATGAATCGGGCAGTCTTTTAATTAAGGGCATTGCAGCAGCCGATTTAAACGCAAATACAAACGTATACATATCAAGCAGCGCCGATTTTGCGTTTGCACCCGGTTACGTCGATACGCTTTCCGGTAATTACGGCCTGGTATGGAAAAACGGCAATTTGCAAGTTTTAAGGGCCCAGGGAGCTTTGGGGGCTTTAATCAAGACAGGGGTGGTGATTTCAGGCACCGACGTTTATGTAGCCGGCCAGACACCTATTGATTCAGCGTATTCCTATGGAGGTGGGTATTGGAAGAATGGCGTGTGGAACTCCATAAATAGATTTTTTGCGCCTTCTTCTATAGCCGGATCCGGTAGTAACATATATATTGCCGGCGTTCTCGCGTCATCGCAAGCCACCCTTCGGGCGGCTTACTGGGAAAACGGCAACCTTATAAATCTTCCCGGTGGAATAGCTGCAACCGCTATTGCTACTGATGGCTCCGGTGTATATATTCTGGGCGTCGATAACAATGGGAACAACGTTTTGTGGAAGAATGGATCCTTATTTAAAACACTAGGTACCGCTGCCGGTTTTGGCGCCGATTGCCTGGCCATTGGAAATTAGACGGCTCGAAAATCCTCCAGAAAGGGTAACTCAGTAAAAAGCCTCGCACCTCTTGCAAGGCTTTTTACATTAAAAGCCCCCCGATCCTAGCCCCCTCCCCCCAAATACTCAGTATGGATTGATAAGACTCCCTTTTTAAGGGAGTTTTACGTCCATTAACTAACTTTAAAACATGGGTATGAAAAGAACCAGGCTTCTACTGCTTATTATCCTTTCTTGCACAGGTATCCGGGCAGCAGCGCAGCAGCCAGGTCTGGCCTTTGGACACAATATCAATTTTAACATCGTTGCCCCCGGCAAACAATCCGTGTACGATCGGGTGGAAGGGTTCACCACAACCGACACCAATGTCTACGCGCTGTTGGAAAGTTTAAAACGCGATTCCGCCAAATGGCAAGCTAAAAGCCCGATTATGCTGGGGGTTAAGCTCAATCCTGCCCTCACTGACTACCACTCGGTCACGGTATTCTCGGTTTTCAAAAGGTATCAGGCTTATATCATCTCGGACAGTTCGGACGCCGTCCTGATTGCATTGGGAATTACCTCCGAAAACGTAAAGGATTACCGGTATCACGTGGTGGAAGACGACAAAAAAGAAATTGTTCCGTGGAGCAGGATACCAAAGATGGAGCAGCTGTATGGGGCAAAAAGACCCTTTGGCTTCCTGGGCAGCTACAACGCTCCAGGAAAGAAAATCATGATAGAAGTTGTCAATAGTAAAGACTATGGCATCCGGGACGGCGTGATCTTTGATTTCGCCACCACCTTCAAACCGGTGCCCAGACAGCTGGGGGTAGTCTTTGGTACTATTTATTCAGTCATTACCGGCGCCGGGCCAGGCAGCCGCTTAGCCACCCGTTTCGACCCGGCGACCCACTTACCGCTCGATCTGAAAATACCGACTGACAGTCCTTCTATTTTAAACATGGAAGTTCAACCCCATGAGACGGTACCTTATGGCGGTTACCTGATCAGGCACACGAATACGCCCGCCTATAACGATACCTTATGCACGGGTTCCGGACAGGTGGGTGACATCAGCCTGTCGAGTCAATTTTATAACCTCCCGGGAAAATATATTTGGGTCATTCAGCGCTCAGACGCTTTCGACGATTTCAACCATTGGAAAAAGGACCAGTCCCTCCGACTCCCCTTCGAAGTGCCGGGTCCACCTGTTCTCGATAAAAAAGTTTCGCTGAGCCAGGTATTGTACTGGTCCATAGTAACCCTTCTTGTTGTCGCTATCCTGTTTTTCCTCTTCCGCCGCAGGTACAAAAGGAGGTTAGAAAAAGCAACGCAGGCCAGACAAACCGCTTACCGCCAGTTGCGGGCGATTCGTGCTCAATTGAACCCCCATTTCATATTCAATGCCTTAAGCTCGATCCAGAACCTCATGAATAAGAAGGATGTAGATGGCGCCAACCATTATTTGGTTAAATTTGCCCGTTTGACACGGAAAGTCCTGGACAGTGCGGAACAAGAGCTGATAAGCGCCGAAGAGGAGATACAATCGCTGGACGATTACCTGCAAATGGAGCAACTCCGGTTTCGCTTCCGTTACAGCATCAAGGTGGATTCCGCCATTAACCAGGCGAATACAGAGATCCCCGCCATGTTACTGCAACCTTTTGTAGAGAACGCCGTTAAACACGCTGTGTCCGGGTTGCATGAAGAAGGAATGATCACCGTTGGGGTGCAACGGTGCGGAAAAGACCTGATTCTCTCTGTAAAGGACAATGGACCGGGATTCGCCAACTGCGACGACGAGCCTGGTAGAAATTCCATGGGTATCCGCCTAAGCAGGGAGAGGATAGCCCTGCTCAACGTGATTTATAAAGAAAGGACGGCTACACTCGATATCCATGCTGCTGCCGGCGCCGGAACGGAAGTGACCATACAACTGAACAACTGGCTTTAATATGAGCATCAACAGCATCATCATCGACGACGAACCCAATAACATCGAAAATATCCAGTCGATATTACAACGGCTTTATCCCGAAATCAATGTCGTCGCCACTGCCACCGACGCCGAATACGGTATAGCCGCCATTGACAAACTACAACCGGACCTGGTTTTCCTGGACATTCAAATGCCGGGAAGATCCGGCTTTGATCTCCTGAGGGCCTTTTCCCAGATCAACTTCGAGATCATTTTCATCACCGCTTACGACCACTACGGCATCCAGGCAATTAAATTTTCAGCGCTCGATTATCTGTTAAAACCGATAGACATTGAAGAATTCAAATCGGCCATCCAAAAGGCAAAGGACAAAATAGCCTCCCGCCAGAAAAACCACAGCATCGAAAATTTACTGGAATATATCAAAAGAGGGCAAAACGAGCCGCCCAAAATGGCCTTGCCTACCCTGGAGGAGATCAGGTATGTGCCGGTGACGGAGATTGTCCATTGCCAGGCCTCCAACAACTACACAATATTTCACCTGGAGAACGGCGAGCAGATCTTGGTCTGCAAAACGCTGAAAGAATTCGCCCAGTTGTTACAAACACACCGGTTTATCCGCACTCACCAGTCCCACCTGGTCAACACCAGTTTTGTGAAAAGTTATCTGAAGGAAGATGGGGGTACCCTGTTACTGAAGGACCAAACGAAGATTCCGATATCCCGCCAGAACAGGGAAACAGTGAAGGAAGCCTTGAGCAGGGGAATGTAAAAAGCCCCGCAGAACGCGCGGGCCCCTACTTAAGCCCTTCAGGTAACGTGCTGACAGACGTCCAGCCACCGTCAACAATTAAGCTTTGCCCGGTGATATGCTTTGCCTCATCAGAGACTAAAAACAATGCGGCGTGCGCGATGTCTGCCACATAAGCCGGTCGCCCCATAGGGGTAATAGCGGACCATACTCGTTCGTAGTCTTCTTCAGTGGTCGTACGTTCTGTGAGCGTGGCCCCGGGCGCCACTGTATTTACATTTATTTTATAGGGTGAAAGCTCGACGACAAGGTTTTTTGCCAGCATTTCCAAAGCAGCTTTGGTCATCGCATAAGCCGCCAGGCTTTTTAATGCCTGGTGGCCCACTACGGAGGAAGTAAATAGAATAGCGCCTCCGTTCTTTTGTTTTCGCATTTGTTTTGCAGCAGCCTGGGCCAAAAAGAAAGACCCTCCCAGGTTAATCTCCATCACTTTATCAAACGATTCCTTGGAATACGTGAAGAAATCACCAAATAAGGTAATGCCCGCATTCGCAATGACAATATCGAGCCTTCCGTATAATTCAACCGCATGGTCTACCATCTGATGGATGAAAGGAAAGTCACTTGCATCACCGGTCATCGCCAGGCAAGCATCCTTATTGCCATCGTTAATGAGTGATTCCGCCTTACCAGCCAGCCCGGCATCCACATCATTCAGCAATACCCGTGCGCCAAGGCCGGAAAGCATTTTGCATATTTCCAGGCCTATGCCCTGGCCGGCGCCGGTCACTATGGCCACTTTATCTCTGAAGTTCATATTCGATAATTAATGTGAATCCCTTGAAACCTTGCTGCCTGAAGACCCTCTTAAAAAATCCATATCCGCTCCTAAATGCGCCTGCTGGACGTGATCGATATAAAGTTTTACATACCCGCGATCAGCGATTTGGGCGGGAGTAGAATACTGCTTCCTTCTTTCGTTCAATTCTTCTTCACTGATGGCCACGTTTAATAACCGGTTCGGAACGTCAAGGGTTATCAAATCACCGGTTTTAATCATGGCGAAATTACCTCCGGTGGCCGCTTCAGGCGATACATGTAAAACGACGGTCCCAAAGCCGGTCCCACTCATTCTTCCATCTGAGATTCGAACCATATCCTTAATGCCTCTGTCTAATAACTTCTTCGGGATGCCCATATTGCCGACTTCCGGCATACCCGGATATCCCTTTGGACCTACATTTTTTAAGACCAGGACACTGTTTTCATCTACTTCCAATTCATCTCTGTCAATCCGATCTTTAAAGTCCTCAATACTTTCAAAGACGACCGCTTTCCCTGTGTGCTGCATCAGGTGAGTACTTGCGGCAGAAGGTTTAATAACAGCGCCTGCTTCACACAAGTTGCCAGTCAAAATGGCAAGGCCGGTAGCACTGTTAAACGGTGCGTCCACGGTACTGATCACGTCGCTATTATACCCCGTGGCATTCTTATAATTAGCAGAAATGGGCTCCCCATTTACAGTTATACAATGGCGGTGAAGTTCATGGTCGAGCGCTTTTAAGACCACCTGGAGCCCGCCTGCATAAAACAGATCCTCCATAAAATATTTACCGGATGGCTGTAAGTTGGCAATGAGCGGAATGCCGGCAGACAAGCGATCAAAATCGCCTAATTTTATATCCACCCCAATCCTGCCGGCAATCGCTAATAAATGAATGACAAAATTGGTGGACCCTCCTATGGCGGCATTGACTTTAATGGCATTCTCAAAAGCTTCCCTCGTTAGTATATCCGATAATGTAAGATCCTCCTTCACCATGTCAACAATACGCAAACCGGAAAGCTGTGCCAACACTTTCCGCCTGGAATCGGCAGCAGGAATGGCAGCATTGCCAGGCAGAGAGAGGCCTAACGATTCAACCATACAAGCCATCGAAGACGCCGTCCCCATCACTGCGCAGTGTCCCCTGCTTCTGCACATGGCAGCCTCTATAGTCAGTAATTCTTCTTCCCTGATTTTACCGGTTCTGAATTCATCATGATAGCGCCAAACATCTGAAGTTCCGATCTGATTTCCCCTATGATTACCCGTCAGCATGGGGCCTCCCGATACTACGATGGTAGGAAGGTTAACGCTGCAGGCTCCCATTAACAACGAGGGCGTCGTTTTGTCACAACCACACAGTAACACAACCCCATCCAATGGGTTGGCCCTGATTGACTCCTCCACATCCATGCTGGCCAGATTCCGAAAAAGCATGGCCGTCGGCTTCATTAAAGTTTCGCCTAGTGACATTACAGGGAACTCCACCGGAAAACCGCCTGCCTCTAAGATGCCCCGTTTCACCGATTCGGCAAGCTCCCGAAAATGAGCATTACAAGGAGTGAGTTCACTCCAGGTATTACATATTCCGATGACGGGCTTATTGTTAAATTCATAATCCGGAATGCCCTGGTTTTTCATCCAGGCCCGGTAAATAAATCCGTCTTTTCCATGGCGGCCAAACCATGCCCTGCTTCTTAATTCTTTCTCCTGCATTGACTAGATGTTGATAACATATAATATAATTAGCTAAAAATACAGATAATACGACTTGAAAGTATCCTTCGTTTTGTCCATTGTCCCTCGCACAAGAAGCAATGGCGCTGGTTTTTGCGCAATCGGTTGCCTTCAAATTTGTCCCGGAATAGCGTATATTTATTGCTCACTAACGATCGCAGGACGCCATGCCTCCCCTTTTCAGAAAAAAGCTATTCTGGGCTTGTTGTGTCATCGTGACACCTCTTGTCATCGATGCCTGTCTGCTCCATTCGGACAAGGTGGATTTCAATACGCAGGTCAAACCTATCATCAACGGAAAATGTATCACCTGCCACGGCGGCGTCCGGGCAAAAGGTGGATTCAGTCTCCTGTTCCGGGAAGAAGCATTTGCGAAGACAGAATCCGGCAAACCTGCCATCATACCGGGTGATCCCGATCACAGTGAAATGATCCGGCGTCTCAGCAGCAACGATCCCGAAGAACGCATGCCCTTTAAGCATGAACCCCTCAGCGCCGAGGAAATTGATATCCTGAAGAAATGGGTAAAGGAAGGCGCCCCCTGGGGACAGCACTGGGCCTATATTCCCGTCAGAGCGCCGGAAGTGCCCACCGTCAATGATCCATGGACGAAGAATAATATTGACGTATATATCCTGGACAAGCTCCGGCATGAAAAACTGGAGCCTACTTCCGTGGCTTCCAAACCGGAACTCCTGCGCAGGGTCAGCCTGGACCTGATAGGGATGTATCCTTCCGAGGGCCTTGCCCGTTGGTACCTACAAAGCAAAGACCCCAATGCCTACGAAGGATTGGTAGACTCCCTGCTGGCGTCTCCTCATTACGGGGAAAAGTGGGCCACCATGTGGCTGGACCTGGCCCGGTACGCTGATACCAAAGGCTATGAGCGGGACGACTCCCGGAGCATCTGGCGCTATAGGGACTGGCTCATCAATGCCTTCAACGAAGACAAACCCTACGACCGGTTCCTTACCGAGCAATTGGCGGGCGACCTGCTGCCTGATCCGGGCGACGCACAATACATTGCCACCGCTCTTCATCGCAATACCATGACCAATGATGAAGGGGGCACGGACAATGAAGAATTCCGCACCGCGGCTGTACTCGACCGGGTCAATACGACCTGGGAAGCACTGATGGGCACCACCTTTGCCTGCGTACAATGCCATAGCCACCCCTACGATCCATTCCACCACGAAGATTATTACCGGTTCATGGCCTATTTTAATGACAGCCGGGACGAAGATTCACAGGCGGACTATCCTTTATTAAGGCATTTCAGTGATTCCTCAAAGGCCCAGCTTACCGCCCTGACGGACTGGGTGCAACGGCAGGCAGGAAATGCCAGGGCAAAGTCCGTGAATCTGCTCCTGCGGACCTGGGAGCCGTCCATCAATTCGCTTACGGCCGACCAATTCGTCAATGGGGAACTCAGCGATACCAAATGGCTGGCTTTCCGCCAGTCAGCCTCCGCCCGCCTGAAAAAGGTGGATCTCCAGGACAAGGATGAACTGATCTACAGGTATACTGGTTTATTGCCCAAGGGTACCTGGATGGTCCATCTGGACAGTCTGAACGGCAAAGTCATTGCCACTGTATCGCCTCCCGCCACCAACGACTGGGCCATCGGTTCGGTTGACCTTCCCCGGCAAGCCGGGACACACGACCTCTTCCTGACCTATCATAATCCCCGGCTGACCAAACCCAATGAGAGTGGTATTATGTTCGATTGGTTTTGCTTTACCGGGCGCTTTCCCGGGGAAGGGGCCAAAGACTATGCTGCCCAAAAGACCATGTTTTGGAAGTTGTTGACGGAAAACGTACCGACAACTCCAGTGATGATGGACAATCCTCCCGATATGCATCGTCCTTCAAACGTTTTTGAAAGAGGGAACTGGCTGGTCAAAGGAAAGGTCGTCACACCCGGGGTCCCGGGGTCTCTCAGCGCCTGTATGCCATCAAATGCGCCGGCCAATCGCCTGGGCCTCGCCATGTGGATGACCAGCAAGCAAAATCCACTGGTATCCCGGACGATGGTGAACCGCCTTTGGGAACAGCTATTCGGGATGGGCATCGTGGAAACGCTGGATGACATGGGCACCCAGGGCAGTCCTCCCACCCACAGGGAATTGCTGGATTATCTCGCTTACCGGTTTATGTATGAGGACAACTGGAGCGTCAAAAAGTTGCTTAAGGAGATCGTCATGAGTGCTACCTACCAGGAAGATTCCAAGGTAAACCCCGCTTCACTGAAAGCCGACCCCTTCGATAAGCTATATTCCAGGGGAGCCCGCGTGCGCCTCTCCGCCGAACAACTCAGGGACCAGGCCTTATGCATCAGCGACAAGATGTACCCTGAAATGTATGGCCCTAGCGTATTTCCCTATCAGCCCAAGGGAATATGGCTGTCCCCGTGGAACGGGGCGGAATGGGTTACGAGTAAGGGAGACCAACAATACCGGCGGGCCGTATATACCTACTGGAAGCGTACCGCCTCCTATCCCTCCATGCTCACTTTCGATGCCACTTCCAGGGAAATATGCACTGCCAGGCGCATCCGCACCAATACCCCCTTACAGGCATTGGTAACGCTCAATGACTCAGCTTATATGGATATGGCCCGGCAGTTTGCCTACCGGATGCAACGAATGCAGCCCAATGATCCTGCCGCGCAGATATCACTGGGATACAGCCTTATGCTGTTCAAACCTATCGCACCCGGAAAATTACAGGCTTTGCTCCTGTTATATAAAGACGCACTGGACGATTTTACAAAGCATCCGGAAAAAGCTATCGCGCTGGAGGCGGCGGCGGCGAAAACCGCCGTTTCAGACCCCCAAACCGCTGCGCTCATTACCGTAGCCAACGCCATGCTTAACCTGGACGAAGTCATCACCAAAAGCTAGGACATGACCCAAAAGGATCTATATAACCAACGTTTGCTGAAGGAGGCCGAAATGGCCACGCTACATTACTATACACGCCGGCATTTCATCCGGGAAAGTGCTATGGGGCTTGGCGGTCTCGCCTTGGCAGCCCTGCTGGGCTGTCACTCAAAACCCACGGGAAGGTCCAGGATCGCTTTCGACCCGGCGCATCCGTTGGAGCCCAAGCTGCCGCCTTTCCCAGGCAAGGCCAAAAGCGTGATCTACCTGCATATGGCCGGCGCCCCGTCACAGCTCGAACTGTTTGACTATAAACCTGAGCTGATGAAGATGGACGGTCAGGACTGCCCTCCTTCTTTGTTGGCAGGCAAACGCTTTGCTTTTATCCGGGGGGTTCCCAAGATGCTTGGCCCCCAGGCAAAGTTTGCACAACATGGGGACAGCAGGGCCTGGGTCAGCGAGCACATGCCCCATTTTGCCAGTATTGTGGATGAAGTGAGCTTCCTGAAAGCGGTCACCACCGACCAGTTCAATCATGCCCCGGCCCAATTGCTTGTACACACCGGTTCTCCCCGCCTGGGCAGACCCAGCCTCGGGAGTTGGGTCACTTATGGATTAGGAACGGAGAATCAAAACCTTCCCGGCTTCGTGGTGCTCACCAGCGGGGGCAAATTCCCGGATGCCGGTAAAAGCGTATGGGGGAGTGGCTTTCTGCCCAGTGTCTACCAGGGCGTACAGTGCCGCAGCGACGGGGATCCCGTCCTTTTCATCAAAGACCCCGAAGGCATGGACCGGAACCTTAGAAAAGCCTCTATCGACGCCATCAACGCGGTCAATGAACAGGAATACGCGGAGGTGCAGGACCCCGAGATACTTTCCAGGATCTCTCAATATGAGATGGCTTACCGTATGCAGATATCCGTCCCCGAAGTCATGAACATTAATGACGAACCCCAGTACATACATGACATGTACGGTACCCATCCCGGTAAGGGCAGCCTGGCTAATAATATCCTGCTTGCCCGCAAGCTGGTGGAGAAAGGCGTCCGCTTCGTCCAGATCTTCGATTGGGGCTGGGACAGCCATGGGACTGATGCCAGCCTGGCCATTGACGTGGGCTTCATCAACAAGTGCCGGCAGGTGGATAAAGCGATGACCGCGCTCATCCTGGACCTTAAGCAAAGGGGCCTCCTTGAGGAAACCCTCGTTGTCTGGGGGGGAGAATTCGGTCGCACCCCCATGATGGAAAACCGGGAAGGCAAGCAAAATCCTTTTAAAGGACGAGACCACCATACCGACGCATTCACCCTCTGGATGGCGGGCGGTGGCATTAAAAAGGGCTATACACATGGGGAAACCGATGAGATCGGCTACAGCGCCATCAGTGGCAAAGTAGACACCTTCGATGTGCAGGCTACCATCCTGAACCAGCTGGGGTTCGACCATACTCAATTCACATACGACTTCCAGGGCCGGCCTTTCCGGCTGACCGATGTAAAAGGACAAGTCATCAAAGAGATCATCGCCTAATGATAAACCGAAAGACATTCATCGAAACGACTGCCCTGGCTACGACCGGCCTGCTCCTTTCCTCCCTGGAAGCCTTTTCCCTAAAGCCCTTTACATCTAGGGCCAGGGAGGGATTCCAACTCAAGATCATGGCCACCGACTGGGGCTTCAACGGCACACTGGATGAGTACTGCGCCAAAGCGAAAGCCGCCGGTTACGATGGCATTGAGATCTGGTGGACGCCCGATGCCCAAAAACAGGCGGAGATCTTTACTGCTGTGCAGCGCCACGGGCTGGACATCGGATTTCTCTGCGGGGGCTATCAAAGCACGGCCAAAGAACACCTCGACTATTTCAAACAAATGGTGGACGGAGCGGCGCATAATACCCGCCAGCGCCCCTTATATATCAATTGTCATTCAGGACGGGATTACTTCTCTTTTGAAGAGAATAGAGCCTTCATCGATTACACCCTGCTTGTCAGCCAGCAAACCGGCATCAGGATATTGCACGAAACACACCGCTCCCGCATGCTGTTCGCCGCTCCCGTCGCCCGGCATTTCATAGAAGCTGTCCCAGGCTTGCGCCTCACATTTGACGTATCTCATTGGTGTAATGTCAGCGAAAGCCTGTTGGCCGACCAACCGGCCACCCTGGCCCTGGCCTTGGAAAGGGTAGACCATATCCATGCACGCATTGGTCACCCCGAAGGTCCCCAGGTCAATGATCCCCGGGCGCCCGAATGGGAGAATGCGGTGGCGGCGCACTTTGCCTGGTGGGATAAGGTCGTGGAGACAAAACGTCAAAAGGGAGAAGTGATGACCATCCTCACCGAGTTCGGACCTCCCGATTATATGCCTACCCTACCCTATACCCGGGAACCCCTGGCCGATCAGTGGGCTATCAATGTGTACATGATGCAAACCCTCCGTAAAAGGTATGCTTGAGTTCTTCGGTCATTTCCATCCCGTACTGGTCCACTTGCCCATCGGCATTCTGCTCGTGGCCATCCTCATGCAATGGCTGTCCCTTAGGGAAGCCTATACCGCTTTGAAGCAAGCGATACGCCTCACCCTGGGAATAGGAGTCCTGACAGCGATTGCCTCGTGCATCACCGGCTATTTGCTATCTCTCAGCGGCGACTATGACAATGGCCTGGTCAACACGCATATGTGGATGGCCATCTCCGTCACGCTCGTCTCTGTTTTTTTGTATCTGCGCGAGATCCGTTACCCCTTTGGGAAAGTCAACCAGGTGCTGTCCCTGACCGTACTCCTGCTTCTCACCCTGACCGGCCACCTGGGCGGTTCCCTTACGCACGGGTCCGGATACCTGACTGCTGGCCTGGGCGGCGACAGCAAAGCGCTTTTGCCGATACTCAAACCCATCGCAGATATCCCTTCCGCCGGGGCCTACACCGACCTGGTGCAACCCATCCTGCATGACCATTGCTATCGTTGCCACAGCGCCGATAAACAAAAAGGCGGCTTGCGCCTGGATGGCCCCGATTTCATCACGAAAGGCGGAAAGGACGGAAAGATCATATTGCCGGGGCAGGCAGCCGGTAGCGAGCTCATCAAAAGGTTATTACTACCATTGGAAGACGACCACCATATGGCGCCGAAAGGTAAGCCCCAATTCACCAAAGATGAAGTAGCCCTCCTGACCTGGTGGGTCAATGCGGGGGCGCCTTTTGATAAGAAAGTGGGACAGCTCGCCCAGGATAGCTCCATCAAAAGGGTCTTGATGGATTTTCACCAGGGGACAGCCGGAGCTTTCAAAGGCGCCGGGGCCGGCGACCAGGGCCCTCTCAATATTGCGGACAGCGACATGCCCCGGGAGCCCGTGTCTCCTGCTTCTCAGGCTGTCATTAAGCAATTACAATCAGCCGGGGTGATGGTCCTTCCTATTGCGCAAAACAGTGCTTACCTGGAAGTCAGTTTTTTAGGAGATTCTATCATTTCTCCGGTCACCCTTCAACTGCTAAGTTCCTTAAAGGATCAATTGGTCTCCCTGAAATGCAGCAGGACGTCGCTGACCGACAGCGCCCTTCCTGTCATCGGGCTATGCTCCCGGTTAGTGAGGCTATGGCTGGATCATACGGCTATCACCGGTAAAACCCTGAGTAGCCTGCAATCCCTTACCCACCTGCACTACCTTAACCTGTCCGGTACAGCCGTGACTGTGGAGGAGCTGCAACCCCTGAAGTCCCTTCCTCAACTGGCGACACTGTATTTATACCAAACGGGGGTTGATAAAAAGAGATGGGCAGTATTGCAACAATCATTTCCACATACCCAACTCGACTCGGGTGGCTATGTCGTGCCTTTGTTTGCTACCGATACGACCATTGTGAAGGCGCCGGTGACCAAATAACGAATGTGATGTCACACCTTAAATTGGATCGAGACAATTGCGCCTTTCCCTTTCCCCGCACTCGTAACACTGAATATGCCGGCGTGACTATCTATAATGGCCTGGCAGTTATATAATGACTGACCTGAGCCAGACACTTTGGTGGTAAAGCCCCGGTTAAAAAGTTGGTTCCCTGTTTTCTCATCAAAACCTTCACCCGTATCCCGGATCTCCAGGATCAGGAGGCCATCCTGCATTCTGACATGCAAAAAAATGGACCTATCCCCTCCTTCCGCCGAGATTGCTTCAATGCTGTTTTTAAGCACGTTGAGCATGACCTGCATAAGTTTGGTACGATCCCCTTTTATCATCGGAAGGTCTTCCGGTATATCCAAAGAAACGGCTATGCCCATCTTGTCAATGGGAGTAAAAAGCATAGCCAATGTATCATTGATAATATTCTTGAGATTGATCAGCTTTCTTTCCTGCGTTCCATGACCCTCAATATATTGCCGCTGTATATGGAGGATTTCCTGGATATTGGTAATAATATTGATCTGTTCGGTAATCGATTTGTTGATCTCCTCCTTATTGTTCTTTTGTGCTTCGCACAATCCGCTAAGGACTTCAACTACAGCATTGGCCTTGGCCTGACCTATGACGGCAGCCACGCCGGGCTTTTGCTCTTCAAAGAATTTCGCCAGGTGTTGCAGCGTGTTAGGATCGTTTTGATCCTGGAGATACTTAACCCTTGTCAGATAGGAGCCGAACCCCACTACCGCATTCCCTATATCGTGCATAACATCAGAGGCCATCTCGAACTTACCCTGGGCGACCGCCTTATCTAATACAGCCACATGCCTTTCCAGTTGTTCTTTCTGGGCATTAACCGCCGTTAGGGCTTCTTCCTGTAACCTTTCCATATCCCTGGCTTGGCTGATCTGAAGTTCACTATATTTTTTAAACTGATATGCCCACAATCCCGAAATAAGGAATATAATCGCGGCCAGCAGCACATGTATTATAAACGTTTGCAGGGTGAAATAGTCAAGTTGGGTAAAATAGACCTTATCAATACCAATATCCTGTAAGTAACCAAAGAGCGAATGATGAATGACAACAACGCACATAATGGGAATTTGCAACTTCCAGTTTTGATAGGTAATCAAAATGGCACTCCCGATAAAAGCCAAAAAATGCATTTCAAAGAGCCCGTGCATCTGGTAGATATATTGAGCCATAAAAACACCCAATATTGCGCTCAGGATATACTGATATAGATCACTGTCCGGCAGCGCCATTTTCGCAATATAATAAGCCGACAAGGAAAAGCCTCCGACACCAAAAGCAATCGCCCAGGTATCATAATAAAATGCAAATAGCAGACCTCCAACGAAATAACCGCAAAGAAAATAATCTATAATCTTATCAGATCTCTCTTTTACGTCGAGCTTCAGGTCAGGTGGGCCAAGGAATTTTACCGGGCTTGATATCGAATTTTTTTTCTTAAACATCATCTTGTGCATTTCGGTAATTGGCAACCATATGCCGTCAATGCGAATGGATCAAAAACCATATGAGAATCCTCATGAAGAATTCCTTCTATGGCTATTTGGGCGTAATTACTTTTCACATCGGAACAATAACGGCTTTTATTATAATTTCCCCTGTAATACAACTTACTTCCTGCTCCAATGATTACCGCCTGCGGTGTCGAGTAGACACCACATAAAACGGCCAGATCGGCATCGAAGGATACAGGGATCTTTAGTCCGAATTTGTCTTGTATCTCGCTGACTGTATAATTTTTGTTGTTCATTACTACAATACCAAAATTTACACTTTTTCCATATTGCCTTACCAACGCTTTGAAATGCGTCATATTAAATCGGGAGCAGGGGCAGTCGGGATTAAAGAAATGCAGGAAGAGCGGCTTGTCACCGACGCGGAACCTCCCTCCTAAATCAATAATAGAACCCTTCGCGATCGTTTTATAATTATTGGGAATTGGGGTGGGCAGGCTGTATACCCATTCCTCGTGCCAGAAAAGGGCAACAATTCCAAGGAACAAAATGGACAAACAAAAGGCGACTAGTATTTTTCTCATAATGCTATGAATTACTGCCTCGGCAGGCTGATCGTAAAAACAGCGCCATTATTATTTTCTACTTTAATATCCCCGCCGTGCGCTATAATATATTGTTTTACAATAGCCAGGCCCAGGCCTGTTCCGTTCGCCTTATGATTTGTTATGAAGGGTTCGAAGAGGGTCTTACTGATATCAGCGGGAATTCCAGGTCCATTGTCACGGATCAGGATCACCACATTCTTCCCGTCTTTATCTGCGGCAGCTTCTATATCAATGCGCGGCTCCGAAACCTTGTTATCAAGCAACGCATCGACCGCATTGTTGACTACATTCATAATAGATCTCTTTAGTTTGCTCTCGTCTCCGGAAATCTCAAGGCCTGCCGGAATGTTTCTATGGATGGAAATCCCCGCTGCATCAATCCTATCCTGGGCCAACCGGACACCTTCCTCCACCATTTTTTCAATTTTTACCGGCAATTTCTTCGCCGGCGTCTCATTGATAAAATCCAGGAAATCTTCGAATATCTCTGACGCCTGTGTGCCGCACTCGTCAATTAAATTGAGCCATTCGCTTTCAACCTGATCCTGTCTCATCATGTCCGTCAATGCTTTGATATTTTTGATAGGGGACCTGAGATCATGCATCATCATACTCATCGCTTTACCCACCGCTGACAACTTTTCCTTCTGTAGTAATTTTTCACGTAGTTCGGCGTTACGTATCGCTTTAGCAGCGTTCAGGACAAATAATTTAAGCAGGTAAAGCTTTTCGGTTTTTAATTTCTCATCTTTTTTCAATACGGCAAAAATGGTATAGTTATCCAGGCGCGCCAACACGACTTCCTCCAATTGCACTACTTCCCCATCTCCTATATCTGCGGCTTTGACACGGGTTATTAATTCTTTTAGATTGATCCTTCCTTCGATAGATCCAATAGAAAAGATCTTTTCGTATACCTCATTGTCATGAAGTTTGCCGAGCAGTGCCATATCCGTCTCCACATAGGTCGCCAATTGGTCGAGAACATTCAGCAATAAAGAGTTGAGTTGGTTCTCATCAATGCTGATAGAGGAAATAGCCTCAATCAGCTTTTCCAGATTACGAAGTTTGTTATAATCGAACACAGCCTTTGTAGCCAATTGCGTAATCTCTTCCGACGCATAGGGCTTACAATGATAGCCTACATTTTCTCCGGCTTTTGCTATGATATCATCGATAGAACGGTCACTGAAGGCCGTTACAAAAATGATCTCCACTTTATTGTCATATTTCCTGATCTGCATTGCCGTTTCCATCCCATCCCACCCTGGCATACGCATATCCAAAAAAATGACAGCATACGGGCGCCCCTGGGCAATAGATTCCTTTACCATCTCAACACCCTCCATCCCGGTGGAAGCCTTGTGCACCGTGAAATTGGGTTTATTATTTACCAGGGGCATCAATATAGGGGTGGCTACTGAATCGAATAGAATGCTGGCCGCCAGGCTTACACTCTCTTTCTGAGGACTGCTTTTCCTCGGCACCAGGATCTCTTCGATATTATCCCTTACCATCTCTTCATCATCAATTACCAAAACTGCGGCATTAGAGGCTTCTATCATTGTGTCGGTTTTTTAAATTAAAAACTTGATTATTGTAAGTGCCCCTTTTCCCGGACCCGTACTGGTGATGGAAATGGTGCCGGCGTGGCTTTCGACGATCGTGCGACAATTATTCATTCCCAGTCCGGAACCCAAAGGCTTTGTCGTGAACCCCTTGGTGAATATCAGGCCGCCCGTCGCTTCATCGAAGCCATTGCCGCTGTCCATAATTTCCAGGATCAGAAACTCGTCCTCCATATATAAACGGATGGAAATATCTTTGTCCACCCCATTAACTTCAATGGCTTCTATGCTATTCTTTAGTATATTCATGATGACCTGCATCAACTTGGTGCGGTCACCTTGCACCATAGCCGATTTATTAATAATGTCCGTTCGGACGACTATCCCCCTTTTGTCAATCGAAGCAAAGAGCATTGACAGGCAGTCATTGATAATACTCCGCAGATTGACAGCGTGTTTCATATTCGACTCATGCCCTGTCACATATTGCCGCTGAATGTTGAGTATGTCCTGGATATGGGTAATAATATTGAGTTGCTCCGTAATGGATTTTTGTATTTCCTCAGCGTTGACGCGTTGCGATTCTGCCATGCTGCGAAGCATACTCACTACAGCCCCTGCTTTCGCCTCACCAATCGCGTTACCCATGGGAGCCAGCCTGTCAGCAAAGAAGTCGGCCAGGTTCACCAGGTTTTCCGTGCAGGTCTGTTCCATCGATCGCCTGATGCGGGTAAGATAAGAGCCAATCCCTACAACTGCATTGCCGATATCGTGCAAAACATCAACAGCTATTTCAAACTTTCCCTGGGCGATAGCCTTCTCCACCATAGCCTCTTCAACAGCCTGCTCCATTTCCTTTTGTCCTATGGGTATATTTGTCATATTCGGGTCCAGGTTTTAATTATAAATGGCATATCTCGGGATAGTACCTGTTAAATGGATGTCAGGCGCCTGGCTTTGATTGCGCCACCCCATTTTTCCAATTTCGTCAATAACTCATTCAGCTCTACCGGCTTGGAGATATAATCATCCATTCCAGCCTGGGTACAATCGTCCTTGTCCCCTTCCATCACATTTGCCGTCATGGCGATAATGACAGGCTGTTTCTCCAGACACAGGCGGAGCATCCGTGTAGCTTCCAATCCATCCATTTCAGGCATTTGCACGTCCATAAGGATCAGGTCATATTGCTCAAGATCAGCCATCTCCAACACCTCCTTGCCATTCATGGCCAGGTCCGCCCGGTATCCCAGTTTTTCAAGCACCTTCATCGTCAGCTTCTGATTGACCACATTGTCCTCACCCACGAGGATACGCAATGGATATTCCTTTGCAAACTCCTCCGACAATACTCGTTTCTCCTTTCCTCCTTTGCCTCCAGGTACGGCCAGGGTTATTTTCTTACCCGCTTCCGGAGACCCCGGATGAAGGGGAGAATATTTCGGTTTAAGTGAGGGGCTGAAGAAAATATTGAAAGTGAACGTCGTACCCTGCCCCAGCTTGCTCTCCACATTAATCCTTCCTCCCATTAATTCTATCAGCTTTTTACACAGGATCAAGCCCAATCCGGCCGGCACCTTTTCGGTTGTGGCAAGTGGTTCCTCCGAAATGATGCCTGTGAACAAATGCCTCATTTTATTCTCTGGAATTCCGCTACCGGTATCCCTTATTTCAAAAGCCAGATCAATTTTACTATCGATGGGGGATGCAAGGTTCCGTATGCCCAAAAATATCTCGCCCTTTTTAGTATGTCTGACAGCGTTCTCCACAAGGTTCATCAATACTTTGCAAAACATTTTTCTGTCTCCATTAACCTGTTCTGGCACATTTACGTCCATACAATAGGCCAGAGCAGGGCCCTCTTCTCCTACCCTGTCGGCAAACATCATCAGTACTTCCTTTACACAATTGCGCAATTCAAAATCCCGTTTTTCCAGCTCTTCACCGTCCCATTCCAACTTTGAAAAATTCAGCAGATCACTTACCAGGATGCTATTCACGGTAGCCATCAGGCTCTCACCACAATATTTAATGGTATCGATATATTCAAGCTGCTCGTTGTTAAGAGGCGTATTTATCAATAAATAGGTCATTCCTAACATGCCGTTCATAGGCGTGCGGATACCATGATTGATAGAAGCCAGCAATTCCTGTTTTATATTTATTGCTTTTTCAGCCTCCTTATGCGTCCTTTGCTCCTTTAATATAGAAGAATCGAGCTGCACGTGTAGCTCATCCACTTGCTGTTGAAAGGCACGGCTTCTTGACTCCGCACCTTTGAGGCGTGCCAGATAAAAATGATATGCACTGAAGAGCATAGTAACCCCCACAGCGGCGAGCGACCACTTAGGAGAATAATGCAACAGAATAAAAAAGGCTGTGCATAAAATGAAAAAAATAAAATAGAAGCTCTTCATAGTATCTCCGTTAATGAGTTAAAAAATTCAACTACGAATTATCGATCAGAATTACTTCACCCGCTGACAATCTGTTCATAATAGAAATCTCCTTCAGATAAGGATTCCATTCAAAGATCAGTTTATCTATAGGCCTCCACAATATCACCCAGCTGAATATCTCAAGACTGTTACTGATCCCTGTGTTAATGTGATTTGCCCCATTTAGGAGTAGTGGCAAAAGTCCCTGGCAAAGCATGACCACAGAGAGGCTGAAAAAAAGAAGCAAATAGGAACGGCGCTTGAATTTTTCGAACTCCGACTCAATAAGCAATTGCTTCTCCGCAAAATGCCTGCGGATAGCATACATCAGGGGTTCGGTATATTGCTTATCCTCTTCCGATTTACTGCAAACTTTGTAGCTTAACACCGAATTCCGTTTGGCAGAAACAATGGAATTCATGATATATAGTTCAAATGCATGGCTTAATTGTCTTTTGTAAATAGGAGCGGGGTCATGGGGGTTAAAGTAATCATTGAGGCTTTGTTTGTCTACAGAAATAAATATGTAGATCTTTGTGGATAGTGAATTAGTCATATAGCCCCTTTGTTTCAATGGTTAATATGCGCGTGGATTATTCTACCACGAACTTCCGGACACCCCATTGACCATTGAGTTCATATTGAAAGAAATAAACGCCGGAGTTCAGCCCATTAATATCATATTCCTGCTTGCTTGTCATATCGCTCTTGAGTACCTGTCCCAATACGTTGATGAACCGAACGGCGGTAGGTTGTGCTCCTGAAAAATATACAGCCACCGCATTATTGTTAACAGTAAGCCTGATATTTTTATTATATCCCGCCTTTTGCAGTTCCAATACATTTGAATAGGCGAATTTTCCCGAAGGGTCTATCATCTTAATCCTGTAATACATGTTATTGGAGGACGGATTATTATCATTAAACGGATACGAGACCGTGCCGTTGCCATCCTGGCCATTCACTTCGCCGATCACTTGCCAACTTGTCGCATTGGAGGAACTTTCTACATCGAAGCTTTCGGTCTGATCGGTCTGGTTGACAACCCAATCCAATGCAGGATATTCCTGGTTCCAATTGCCGGTAAAGGACATCAGGGAAAGTAGTAATACAGTAATAGGTCCTGAAGCCGTAGACCCGTTAAAAGATTGATTGAGTGCAGCGAATTGGACGTAATGCAGACTGGTATTTACCGAACTGGTAGATTCCGCCAGCCAGGTGCCACCCGTGGAGTCTGTATATTTTAAAGAACTTTCCGGGATTCCATTCAATTCGGAAGGCTGATAATAGAGCTGAATAGTCCCTGTGAAACTAATGGGATTGCTTAGATAATATACCCTGTCAATACTGGGATTCAGGCCAACGCTGACAGGCACATGAGACATCTGAATATCGTTGGAGCTTAAAGTGAAATTGGAACCCGGTATCAGGACCAGGCTATCCGCGCTAAAGATCGTTCCGGTCGTGATCGTAAGCGAAGTGGTATTTCCCACCGACAGGATAAGATTCTGCGCCGGAGCAGCCACGGAATTGGCAAGGAGAACGGATAAGAGTATATATGATCTCATATATGGAGAAGTTTTCTCAAACCGGAAATGGCTTATTGTATGACGGTAATATCAAATGCGATTGTTCCCAATGCCAATGTGGCCCCGGATCCATTGAGAAGTACCACCTGAACCGTGTTGCTTGCGGAGGCATAGGCATAGGCCAGCCCCAGCCCTACGGGTAAGGCGCTCCGGGGTGTTACAATAACGGTGGCGTATTGAGTGACGCCCGCTAGCGTCAGGGTCTCCGTACGTGCCTGATTATAATTAAAGCCGGTGTTATCTGTAATGGATTGATTGGTGAAGCGTATAATAGAATTTAGAATTGTGCCGGCCGTTCCGACCTTAACGGTACCGTCTACGTCCAGGGTAGCCACCGGATTCGTATTATTGATACCGACATTCCCTACCGGATTGATCCGCATCCTTTCATTCGTGGCAGCGGTTCCTCCGGTAAAGAGCAATAGGTTTTTACCAGCGGTACTGTTTCCGATGACGAAATCGGCGGCAGCGCTGTATAAATAAGCATTATCGGGTCCCCCCATGATAGTACTCGTACTATAGGTGCTGGAATTCATGCCCAGGTCAACATAATTACTCGTCTCATTCCCATTATCGGCGGTGGCTACCAGGTCGGAACTGGCGCCGTTACCACTATTGAGATTTTGAATATTCAACTGCAAATAGTTATTCAGGTTGCCCTTGCCCCCGATGGAGTTGAAGGAGGTACTATTGTTCTGGTACACCAGCAGGGCTTCCGGGTTGGCTGAAAAGGTCGACGTTCCGATCCCCACACTCCCTGCGCTGCTGATCCGCATTTTTTCCGTGTTATTGGTAATAAAAGGAAGGTCAAAGCCGGTAGTCGTACCAAGCGTCGTCGTGCCGGTGACGCTGTTTCCCCCCAGGCTCCAGTAGCTGCCCGTAGCAGACGGCAAGGACTGGCCGAATACTTCCCAGTTGGCGCCATCACTGGTGACCGTGACCGATTCATTAGATTGATTCAACAACCACGTAGCCGCCCCGTCGATCGTTTGACCGGATGTCGTGCCAACAGTCAATACCGGAGCCGGCAAAGTCACGCTGAAATTCTTGATACAATAGACCCTGCCAGGACAAGTGACGGCGCTAGGCAAGGTAACAGTTGCCGCAGCAGTACCCGTGAATACCGCAGTATAATCATTAATTGTAAGACTGGTGGCGCTTGAAAAAGATCGTACGATGGGCGCAAAAGATCCCCGAAGATCCAGCATGGAATTGGGAGAGACTGTGCCTATACCCACTTGTGCGTTTACCTGCCGAGATAATACGGCAAAGAATAAAAGCATTAAAGATCGTTTCATAGAGTCAGGATAACGGATGTTAGATATCATGACGAAAATATCGATGATTTTCTTAGGAAAGGATAGTACTCTTAACTAATATTAGAGGGGAATAAAAATTATTTCATGTAGTTCAACCTCTACATGATAAAAAAAAGTGGGCAGGATTATTACTGCGCATTCCCATAGAAAACATATTCCGCAGTGTACGCCACCCGGATGAATTGTCCTTTATGTATCCTGTCAGCGCCAGTAGAAGGCGCTTTCCCTCCTTTTGTATTGACCCGTTGAATAAAGGTGGTTGAACGAAGGGGACCGAAACCTTCGGTAGAGGTGGCCTTTAACAATATCCAGGGGATGTCGGCGGAATCGGGTGCAGCCGCTTGTTGCAATTTGGCTCCCACGACCTTGGAGCCGTCAGTGCTTTCCCAGACGGGATAATTATCAGTACTGTAATAGTGCTTTCCGGTCTGTTGCCGGTAATTATCTTTGGAATATAAACTGGCCCGGGGCTCTACAAATACCCAGGCATACCGTGCAGTGTCGGTGGGGACCTGGACACAGGTATATATCTGCACGCCTTTGGCGTAGACACGCAGGATCAATTTGGCGCCGCCGGGAACTTCCAGGTTGGAAGGTAATCCGCTTTGCTGGCCGTAACTTACCAATGGAGTCTGAAACAGGACGATGGCCGTTATAAAGATGAAAGTCAATCGTTTGAGAAACAAACAGGTCATTCCCAATCCTCCACCATCTGCATACGGAAAGAATATTGAACCGAAGCGCCCTTTTTTATGCGTTGTATGCCGGTCTTTATCTGAGAATTTATATTGCTAATCAAAGAGTTGTTCTCCCCACGAGTTCTTTTACGTGAAGTGCCCCTTTGAGAAACTTCTTTTCTTTCGGTGTTCTTTTCTAATGATAGGCGCATAAGGTGGTTTTAATGATTATCTCAATATCCATGCCATCGGAATGGGTCCTTGCCGCAGGTCGTATGAAAAGTCTCCTCTACTTTAACAAGTAATAACGCCGTTATCGTTCAAATGCACCCTGAAAATTTGATTATTCATGCTCAATAGTGGTATCCCCGCCTTCCTGTTTTTTAACAATAGCCGGAAACTGAGCCTGGAGGAATTCCGGATTAGGAGATCCCATCGTAGGGTTTTCGGAGAAAAACCCAAAAGGCATTAAAGAGAACCCCATATGGTGACAGGGCATGACAGGCCATTCTTCAGGCCTTACTATATGGGTAATCCCCGCCACATACCATATGACCACGTCATTATTGTCAATCGCCCTGTTCTTTGAGGTCCACTCCCGCAACCCATCGTATACCTTATTGCTGGCAGGGTACCTACCGGCAGGATATTCTTCATCCTCCTGGTATTGAGTTACCCATAACTGGTGATCCAGGAAACCGGCTTTCTTTCGTACGACGGTGCCTTCCGGCATGAATGGCTTTGCCTGACCGCCTGGCATCAGCATATAACCCACATGCTGGCCCAGGGCATTGTGCTGGGAATTATTGACAATATGCCAGCAGCGGGCGCTTTCGTAATTGACAGACCGCTGGGCCTCCTTTTCAGTCATAAAGTGGGTATGTTCCATGACAAAGCCGTTACTGTAAGGGTTTAACTTCCCCTCCGGGACCAATTTGGCGTTCATCTCCATGACGCTATTATGCTGATCACCGTCTATGTCCATATCCAACCTGAATACGAAAAAGTGCTGGTGATTGATCGCTTCCACATGAGGATGTATCAGGGTGCCGAAGGACATTCCGTTATATGAGAGGTCGTTTGTATCGGGTGGGGCCATTTGATTGGTCCTGTGGACTCCCTGGACTTCCACGATACCGGTTAATTCTATGTCCACGTCGATGGTCCCGTCCTGTTTAAAGCGCCAGGTAAATCCATAATCATAGTTTTCAATGGTCGTGTAATATTTGATGGCCAGGTTGGTCGCCCGCTTGGATACCGTTCCATGCCGCCACAACGTACCACCATACTCCTCAAAGATCGCCACAGCCCGGTCCAGTTGGTAGGGCGTTCCACTTTCCCTATGCAAAGTTGCAGGCATATAGAAGGCATTTTCGGGCGCATCATCGCCGGGGCTTAGCGATCGGGCAATGCCTTGCCCCAGGCGATATTCCCCGGCGTCAAAGAAATTATAGGAGGCTTGTAGCAGGTCCGGGGCACCATAAGGCACCACCATTTCCGGCATGGACCCTTTGTACATCACCGGGCGCTCCTTTCCATTGTCCACATACCGTACGTTATAGATGATCAGCCCTTCCCTGTTATCGATGCCATAGCGAAGGCGCCAGTTTTGCCAAACGATTTCCTGCCCCTTGATCTCAATGGAGCTACCCTTTGGCTGCGTGATTATAATAGGATTGGGCCCTGGTCCCACTGACTTTGCAGAGTCCTCGTCAAAATAGTTTAAATCCACCTTACCACTGAACCTGCCAGGTTCATCCACGATTTTAAGGATTTTCCCTGTCGTAAAATCCGTATAGGCCAGGAGTCCTTCGATATCAACCTTATTCCCCTTGCGTCTGGCAATGACCAATTGCTCCCGGTGACCTATCGGTGCAATACCCAGATCCCCGGGGAAAATACTGCGGTGTGTTACTGAATCGATGGAAATGCCCCTTCTTTTTAAAGCGGCGGCCCACTCAGGGTCTTTTCTTACAATGTTTTCCGCCATAGCAGAGTCCGCTTCCAGGCCCATTCCTATGACATTAGGAATATTCTTAACGGAAAGAACCTTTTCGGCGTTCAGATCAACAACCGCTTCAGTGATACCGCTCTTGGCATAATCATAAAAACTAACAAAGGCCTCCCGCCTGAAAGGATCGCCCGGCTTATACGCCAAAACCTCTCTTTTGGGTGGCTCTTTTAAATTAATGATATTAAAAATATCCCTCCCCGTTATCGTATGACTGTTCTTCAAGACCCGAACGACCTTTTCTATCTCATTTGCGGTAAGAGGATCAAGGGGATAAGTGGGGTTCCCGGATTGCGCCGCCGCTCCTCCTGGAAAAGAACACAAAAAAAGTATACAGAC
>Ga0302309_10001012_pt1 | contig 27563 bp, 22 predicted proteins | sample III_Palsa_N1_1_FD_200453 | JGI IMG/M metagenome (GOLD analysis project Ga0302309, IMG submission 200453) | Peat permafrost microbial communities from Stordalen Mire near Abisko, Sweden - III_Palsa_N1_1 | ecosystem: Environmental > Terrestrial > Soil > Palsa > Peat permafrost | place: Sweden... | reverse complement strand
CCAACCATTTTATCCAGGAAACCACGAATACCCCAGATCCAGTCCCAATAATACCAGCCCCGGTTGCCGCCGATGGCCATAATGTTATTAAGTACCGGTTTGGTGTCGCCGGTAATGGGTAATTTAACTTTATATTCCAGTGTACCATTCTGCGGCACCTTTATCTGATCCATAAAACCGGAATTAAGGTATCCCATGTTCAGGGCATCTTTCCAGCTCGAAACAATGGAATTTTGTTCAATTTTATTAAAAGCCAGTTTCAATGCCTCATTATAAGTAAGGCATTCGCGCTTTACAACCTCGTCAATAGCATGGTCTTTAACAATGGTTTCGTTCTTCATGCTATCAACCAAACTTTGCGCCAATTGGTAACTGGTTGAGGTAACAAAATACAGCCAATAGGATGATATTTTGGGCGACAAGAACGGTATAGTGATAATATAACGCTTCAGCTTGCGCACTTTGGCATAGCCGAGCATCATATCCTTAAAAGTGAGTATATCCGGCCCGCCGATGTCAAAGGTTTTGCCGAGTGCTTTTTCATTCAGCAGCACACCATCCAAATAACCTAAAACATCGCGGATGGCTATGGGCTGGCATTTGGTATTCACCCAGCGCGGCACGGTCATTACAGGGAGCTTTTCGGTCAAATCGCGAATGATCTCAAATGATGAACTGCCCGAACCGATAATAATGGATGCCCGTAAAACTGTTAGCGCCGCAGTGGCATCTTTCAGCACATCTTCCACATGCCTGCGCGAAAGCAAGTGTTTGGATAGGCCGGTATCATTAGTAATACCACTTAGGAATATAACCTGCTTACAATGGGTCTTATTTAATTCGGCTACATAGTTTTCTGCTGATGCGGCTTCAAGTTTGGCAAAATCCTCATTCTGGGTCATAGAATGGACCAGGTAATACGATGCATCAATATCCGCAGGAAAAGCCTCGATCTTATCTTTATGCAGCAGGTCGCCTTGCAAAAGAGTAACCCTGTCGCTGTAATCGCTATGTTCATGAAAGCGGCGCGTATCCCTTACCAGGCAAACCACTGTATGCCCTTTATCTAAAAGAATGGGAATTAGCCTTGTACCTATGTAACCGTTTGCGCCCGCTATCAATACTTTCATCTACTTGCAACAATGCAAAGTGTAAGGTGTTTCATATCACCTATTCTTAATTGGAGTAAGATATTGATTTATGCGTCTACACTATCCTGCACCACTATTCTGGCACACAACGGCTTGGCGTAATTTTCTACAAATATTAAGTGTGTAGGATCATCCTGGTAAGCATCCTGTGCTGCCTTATCATCAAATAAAATAAGTAGGGATGCGTCATATGAACGGTCAATCACCTCGCGGTTGGTATCAGCTGGCACGCCAACGTGAATATCGCGGATATGAGAAATCGGCTTTAACAAATTTAAACCCTCAATAAGCTTGGTTTGGTCGGCTTTATCCTTGAGCCAAAAATGTACGTGGTGTACGAATGTGTTGTTTAGTGACATGGTTATTTATTATTGAATATTGTTGTTTGTATTTTGATTAGCGCGATACCCCTTTTGATAATCATTTATAAAATAAGAAACAGTGGTACCGATAAAAAACACTGCTATACTTATCAGCCAAAGCCAATAACCAACCTTACGTTCTGTTATTTTTGAATAATTACCATCTTCACCTGTTATTATGCTATCAAACATCAGGAATGATGCGGCAGCTATTGTTGCTATTCCGCTTAATACTACTGCAGTTTTACGCTTTTTAAAACGGGTCCAGGCAAAAAATATTAAAGGATTGGCTATCCATGCCAAGCCTGCGCCACCGACCAACGTTCCGGTCCATCCTATTAAAAGCAGTCCTACAGAGTTTGCCCATCCATCTGGTTGGCGTGCTGACGTATAAAAAGCAGGCTGGGTTAAAGACACAGCAAATAGTAGAATCGAGATAATGAGTATAATTTTATACAGATCCGGTTTCATGGCGAGTCAAGATAAGTAATTTGTGCTAATCAAATTACATTCTTTATATTTTTCTGCCTGCTATTAATTAGATGAAGCGATGGCCCTGTGCGATTCCTTCCTTGGGGAAGGAGGAGGTAGGGGTTTGATGAATTTGCTTAGTATCGTGCAGAAACCCCTCCCTGCCTTTGCACACATTCCAGCTCACCCCTCCCGCGGGGAGGGAACTGAAACTAATTCAAAGATATTAAGCAAATTGCCAACTGACTAAACAAACTGCTCCGTAACATGCGGCTTAAACGTATCCGTTTTCACCTTTGCTTTTAACTCATGCAGTATATTGTATAAGCCGAAATTGGTACGGTTTACATATATAAAGTGTTTAACGCCCCGGGCCTGTTTAAACTCCGGCATTTTGGAGATCTTTTCGCCGAAGGCATACAGTTCATCAAAGAACCTGGTTTGCCCAAAATCAAAACTGTTATCAATATAAGGCATAGCAAACAGACTGATCATCTGTTTATACATCCCATAAAAAAACTCTACCTGTTGCTGAGTATCATCGGGGTGGATCATTTCCAACAGCCGGAACGCCTTGATCGTTTCTTCCTTATTATCCAGTAAATTAGTGGAGGTAAGCGAAAAGAACGGAGCATAAAAATCGTCCGGCATTTCTTTTATACAGCCAAAATCAATCACCCCAAGTTTACCCTCCGGTGTGATCATAAAGTTACCGGGATGCGGATCGGCATGCACGGCCCGTAACTCATGCTGTTGAAAGTTATAGAAATCCCACAGCGCCTGCCCTATGGTGTTGCGCAGTTCCTGCGATGGGTTGGTAGCTAAAAACTCCTTTAAATGTATCCCCTCCAACCAGCTCATGGTAATGATCCGTTTGCTGGAGAGTTCCGGATAATACGTTGGGAATACTACATTATCCAAATTAGTGCAGGCGGTCGAAAACTCTATAGAACGGCGGATCTCCAGTTCGTAATCGGTTTCTTCCAATAAACGTTCCTCAACCTCGCGCATATAAACATCCAGTTCCTTTTCACTCATGCCCAATAAACGGAACGCAAAAGGTTTAACCAGCTTCAGGTCGGATGATATGGAATCGCCTACACCGGGGTATTGAATTTTTACCGCCAGTTTCTTGCCCTTCAGCTCCGCTTCATGCACTTGCCCTATTGATGCCGCATTGGTTGAGCGCAGGTTAAACTTATCATAGATCTGCTCCGGCGTTTTGCCAAAGTATTTCTTGAAAGTTTGCACAATCAGCGGCCCTGATAGCGGTGGTGCGTTGTATTGTGATTGGGAGAATTTATCAACGTAAGCCTGCGGCAGCAGGTTTTTATCCATGCTCAGCATTTGGGCAACCTTTAGGGCGCTGCCTTTTAGCTCGCTTAACGATTCATAAATATCAGCAGCATTATCCTCGTTCAGCTCGCTCCTGTCCAGATCGGGGTTGAAGAGTTTTTTTGAGTAATGCTTTATATAATTGCCACCAACCTTTATCCCGGTCTTCACAAACCGGCTTGATCGTTGTACTTTGCTGGTGGGTATACTATTTTGTTCTTTTGGCGTATCGCTCATGCTAATTCATAGTTTTTAGTTCATGATAAAAAGTAAATCATAATTCATCAACATAATCAGGCCATGAACTACTAACCATCAACCAATGAACTACTCAAATAACGCAGCCAGTTTTTGCACAGTAAGCTCTGTATAATCATTAATTATCAAGCCCGATGGCTGTAACTGATCTGCGGTGTGGCCCGTGGTAATGCCTACCACTTTCATGCCAGCCGCATTAGCGGCCTTAATGCCTGCCAGCGAATCCTCAAAAACTACACAATCTTCGGGCCGGGCTTTCAGTTCTTCTGCTGCTTTTAAAAATATCTGCGGATTAGGTTTGCCCTTGCTTACCCTGCTCCCGTCAATTATCGCTTCAAAATCACCACGGATGGGGATCTTGTTCAGTATAAAATCAATATCCTCCATAGTTGCCGATGAAGCCATGGCCATTTTTATGCCTGCATCTTTTAAGGATGTCAAGAAATTCTCCAACCCATTTATCGGCGCTAAAAATGGCGCGTATATTTCACGGTAATAACCTTCTTTTTCTTCCAGCAAGGCGTGTAAACCTGCCTCATCATATTTATCACTGAATAACCTTCTAAGGGTTTCAATTATCGGCACCCCGCTAATTTCTGTTCTGTAAGTCTGTAATGTTAATGTGCCCAGGTCGTGTTTCTTAAAAAGTGCCTGCCATGATTTAAAATGATATGGGGTGTTATCAATTAAGGTACCGTCCATATCAAAAATTGCGGTAAAGTTTTTCAAAGGTTGATGTGTGTGATTATATTATTAAATATTGTCATTGCGAGGAGGTGAGCCTGTCCTGAACTTGTTTCAGGAACGCGGCAATCTCGTAGCGTTCCATATGCAAGCGACGAGGTTGCCACGCTATCGCTCGCAATGACATAATGTATTGTAAATAGTGAATTAAAGCTGCCCGAAACCCATCTGTTCTTTCATACCGCCGTTTTTAACCAAAAACCTGCCGTACTCAAAAAGATTATCAATAGGCGAACGCTGGAACAGGTCGAAGGTTACATTAACACCTTTTTCAATGGCCTCGTCGGTTTTCTCAAACCCGGTTGAGTTATCATTGATCCAAAAGTGTAGCACGAAGCCAAACTGTACCCATAAGGCATCCTTATATTTTTTGGAGAAGAACCTGCGATCGGATAGTTCGCCGGTTTCAATACCTTCTTTAATGATCTCTTCGGCGAAGCCTTCAAACACCTCCTTTAGTTTTTCAAACACACGTGGTGTGGTAAAACTTTTAGGCTGCTGTTTTATGCTATATACCGCGAAACTGCGGCTGCTTTTCAGCTGTTCAAAAAAGGCATAGAAGTAGGATAAACCTTTCTCGCGCGAAGAATATTCATGCCAAACCTGCTGGCCTCTTATCTCAATAAGCGTATTGAGCGCGAAACCCGCCCATATGCTCTGCTCCAACGCATCAAATGAGCCAAAGTGCTGGTAAAACTCAGCCTCGGTCATTTTATTTTTTTTGGCGAAGATATATACCGATTTAGGCTGTGCGCCTTCTGTCAGTACAAAATCAATGTAAGCCTTTCTTATGCCTTCAATAGTTGCCATAATTTGTAAATTATAGTATAAAATTAGCGTTTATTAAGTATCAATTTGTCATACTTATCTATAATTAAACGACTGGCCTGCACATATGTTTCATACCGCCTAATATATAAGACGGCTTTATAATTCCTGAAAAAACAAGTGTTGAAACATGCTTAAATGTTGAGAAGATGTCAAATATTAGCTATAAATGCAAAAAAGATAGAAATATTTGCAACTTTTGTAATCTACTATTAATTTGCTGGGGCTTCATATAAGATGAGTGGAAAAACAATCCTGGTTTGGTTCAGAAACGATTTACGGATACACGACAACGAAATATTGTTAGAAGCTATACGTAAGGCCGATAATGTATTACCGGTTTATTGCTTTGATCCCTATTACTTCACCAAATCCCCGTCGGGCGAACCAAAAACCGGCAACCTGCGTGCCCGTTTTCTGTTGGAATCTGTTGCCGATCTGCGTAAAAACCTGCAGGCACGTGGTTCTGAACTTATCATACGTACCGGCAATCCTGCTGAAATACTCCCGCAATTAGCCGAAGAATACCACGTAAGCGAGGTATACCATCACCGCGAGGTAGCATACGAAGAAACTGATATATCCGAAGCTGTTGAAGCTGCTTTATGGAAGATAAGGCTAAATCTCAAACATTTTATAGGCCATACACTATATCATAAAGAAGACTTGCCATTCCCTATAAAAGATATACCCGACAGCTTTGCCATCTTTAAAAAGAAAATAGAGCGCGACAGTGATGTTCGCCCTTTTGCAAGCACACCAGAACACATCATTACACCCGAAATAACCGATACAGGTGAAATACCAACCCTTCAGCAATTAGGTCTGGATGAACCTGTGGATGATCCCCGGGCAACTATCAAATTCATTGGCGGCGAAACAGAGGCCTTAAAGCAACTGGAACAATATTTTATACAGACCGACCAATTAGGCAAGCAGAAACCAAAGAACGGATCAGCAAGCTCATGCATATCGTCCCACTTGTCGCCATGGATAGCATTGGGCTGTATCTCATTGCGCCAGGTATATTGGGAGGTGTTAAAACATGAAGGCAATACGCATAATAACAGTCCGCTGGTGTTGGAACTGCTTTGGCGAGATTATTTCAGGTTTATGTTTAAAAAACACGGACAGAAATTCATCTCCGCAAGAGAAAACGACAACAGCGCCGATTTTGCTGCCAACCAGGATGAGCTTTTCGGCAAATGGAAAAACGGCACTTCCGGCGTTGCCCTGGTTGATGCCATTATGCACCAGCTAAACGCTACCGGTTACATTAATAATTACAGCAGGCAAATTGTAGCAGGCTATTTGGTAAGCGTACTTAAAGTAGACTGGACCAAGGGTGCTGCTTATTTTGAGGAACAACTGATCGATTATTCGCCTGCCAGCAACTGGGGAAACTGGGCTTTTATAGCCGGTATAGGCAACGACCCGCGCGACAGCCGTTACTTTAACATTGCCAAACAGTTGAATGATCTCGATACAAAAAATGATTTTATTACTACCTGGCTACCCGAGCTAAAGGATATAAGTGCACAATACGCGCCTGTCACGCATTAGTAAATTATTAACAGGGAAGTAACATTCCGGCTTTTATATCGTCTATCTATTATAACTGTTCATCATGAACTCTTTTGAAGAATATACCGTAATAATTGGCTTGCTTGCAGTAATGTTCGAAGGCCTTTCCTACCTGCGCGATTATGTGCACAAACTCCTGCATTAATTTATTTTTTTCTGAAAATTTATATAACGTTTTTTTACTTCATACGTTAAACCTGTACGTCGGTTTTAACTCCTATTTCAAAACAGTATAATTTTTATGGCAACCTCATTTCTCAATTCAGGGTAAAATATAAATGTTTTTTATCAATTAATTTAAAAGTATGTAAGCCGTTATGCTTACTTTTGTACGTTTTTAAGAATGATTACATGGATCGCCTAAATTATATAAATAGCGCAAACGCAGCCTTTATTGACTCCCTATATCAAGAATATCAACAGGACCCCGAATCGGTTGATTTTGGATGGCAAAAATTTTTCGAAGGATTTGATTTCGGAAGAGGTTCTGAAGCACCTGCTGTAAGCGCTGATACTCCCGAGCATTTTCTGAAAGAGATCAATGTTTTAAACATGATCAACGGCTACCGTAACCGTGGCCACCTATTTGCAACCACCAACCCCGTGCGCGAACGCCGCAAATATTACCCGGGCAAGGAACTGGAAACTTTTGGTTTGAGCAATGCCGATATGGACACCGTATTTAACGCCGGTGTTGAAGTTGGTATTGGCCCTGCTTCGTTAAGGGATATCCGCCAGTTGTTGGAAGATACTTATTGCCGTAACATTGGTGCCGAGTACCGTTATGTGCGCAACCCGATAAAAGTGAAGTGGTTTGAAGACCGGATGGAAAAAAGCCGCAACACGCCATCATTCAGCATTGAGCAAAAAAGGCTGATGTTTGACAAATTAAGCCACGCGGTTATTTTCGAGAACTTTTTAGGCACCAAATTCCTGGGCCAAAAACGTTTCTCATTAGAAGGTGCCGAAGCTTTGATACCTGCATTGGATTCTGTTATCCAAAAAGGGGCAACCTTGGGTATCGATGAGTTTATCATCGGTATGGCTCACCGCGGCCGTTTAAACGTACTGTCAAACATCATGGAAAAAACTTATAAGGAGATTTTCTTTGAGTTTGAGGGTAAAAACTACGATGAGGATTCATCATTTAGCGGCGACGTAAAATACCACCTGGGCTACTCAACTGATGTACAGGCTATCAACGGTAAAAATGTTCACCTGAGCCTTTGCCCTAATCCTTCGCATTTAGAAGCAGTTGACCCGGTTGTTGAAGGTTTAACACGTTCAAAAATTGATTTCAAATACAAAGGTGACCATACCAAAATAGCTCCGATATTAATTCATGGCGATGCTTCAGTAGCTGGCCAGGGAATTGTGTACGAGGTATTGCAAATGGAAAAACTGGATGGCTACCGCACAGGTGGTACCATACATTTGGTTATCAATAACCAGATCGGTTTCACCACTAATTATATTGATGCGCGTTCAAGTACTTATTGTACCGACGTTGCTAAAACAGTATTATCACCTGTTTTCCACGTTAATGGTGATGATGTTGAAGCTTTGGCTTACGTGGTAAACCTGGCAATGGAATACCGCCAGGCATTTCATGATGATGTGTTTATAGATATTTTATGCTACCGCCGCTACGGGCATAATGAGGCTGATGAGCCTAAATTTACCCAGCCGGTATTATATAAAGCTATTGATGCGCATGAAAACCCGCGCGAGGTTTATCTCAAAAAATTAATAGCCGAAGGCAGCATTACCGAACAGCTGGCTAAGGATACTGAAAAGAAATTCCGTGATCTGTTACAACAGCAGTTGGATGAATCAAAAGCGGAAGAACGCTTTACCGATACCATTGCGATGTTTAACGGTGCCTGGGAAGGCCTGCATATTGCCACCGAAAGGGAAGCAATGGCAAAAACAGATACGGCTATTTCAAAAGAAGAATTAATACAGATTGGTGAGGTGTTAACTCAATTGCCAAAAGATAAAGCGTTCTTTAAAAAGATTGAGAAATTATTTCAGGACCGCAACGCCATGGTTAACAAAACCGGCGTGTTTGACTGGGCCATGGGCGAGTTGCTTGCCTACGGCAGTTTATTAAAAGACGGTCACCCGGTTAGGTTAAGCGGCGAGGACGTTAAACGCGGTACTTTCTCACACCGCCATGCAGTATTAACGCTGGCTGATTCTGAAGAAGAATATACGCCACTGGATAATGTGAGCGCTGAAACAAAATTCAGCATTTATAACTCTTTATTATCTGAATACGGCGTTTTAGGTTTTGAATACGGTTATGCTTTAGCAAACCCTAATGCCTTAACCATTTGGGAAGCACAGTTTGGCGATTTCGTAAATGGCGCACAAATTATTGTTGACCAATACATAGCCAGTGCCGAAACAAAATGGCAGCGTGGTAATGGTTTGGTAATGTTATTGCCCCATGGTTATGAAGGCGCAGGCCCCGAGCACTCATCAGCACGTATTGAGCGCTTTTTAGAACTTTGTGCCGATAACAATATCCAGGTTGCAAACTGTACTACCCCGGCCAACTTCTTCCACATATTACGCCGCCAGATCTATCGCGATTTCCGTAAACCGCTAATAATATTTACACCTAAGAGCCTGCTCCGCAGTCCTAAATGCGTGTCGCCAATTGCTGAGTTTACTGAAGGTAAGTTCCAGGAGGTGATAGATGATACTTATGCTGATGCTAAAAAGGCTAAACGCGTATTATTCTGCTCAGGTAAAATATATTATGATCTGCTGGAGAAACAGCAAACCGATCAGCGTAAGGATGTGGCTATAGTGCGTGTTGAACAGTTATACCCTACCCCGGTACAGCAAATGGCTAAAATAAAAGCCAAATACAGCAAAGCCAATGAGTTTATATGGGTACAGGAAGAACCTGAGAATATGGGCGCATGGCCATATATGTGCCGCAAATTCCGCAAGGAAGATGTGCTTAAACTGGATGTGATATCACGTATTGAAGGCAGCAGTACAGCTACAGGCTTTGCTAAACAACATACCGCGCAACAACTACACATCATTTCAAAAGCGTTTGAATCACCAGTTGGCCCTGAGTTAAAAGAAAAAATCAAGAAAACAACACAAAAAATGGCTACGGCCAACGCAGATTAATATTTGTGAATGGTGAACGGTGAGCAGTGAATTGTTAAAACAACCACTCACCATTCACTACTCACTACTCACACAAACATAACAACATGAGTTTAGAGATCAAAGTTCCGCCGGTAGGCGAATCAATTACCGAAGTTACCCTGTCATCATGGCTAAAAAAAGATGGTGATACCGTGAAAATGGATGAAGTGATTGCCGAATTAGAATCAGACAAAGCCACATTTGAGCTTACTGCCGAAAAAGCCGGGACTTTAAAAACTATAGCCAAAGAAGGCGATACATTAGCTATTGGCGCACCTGTTGCCCGTATTGAAGATGGCGGTGCCGTAGCATCAGCCCCTGCTACCCCTGCGCCTGTTGTAGAAAGCGCCCCTGCTATAAAAGCAGTTAGCGAAACTGTAGCAGCACCTGCAGATACTAATAACCCATCTGCGGGAGCCAGCACATCTGAAATAAAAGTTCCACCTGTAGGTGAATCCATTACCGAGGTTACTTTATCACGCTGGATCAAGAAGAACGGCGATACTGTAGCCATGGACGAAGCTATTGCCGAACTGGAATCAGACAAAGCAACATTTGAACTGACTGCCGATAAACCAGGCACTTTAAATACTATAGCCAAAGAAGGTGATGTGTTACCAATTGGCGCTCCTGTTGCCAGCATTACCGGTGGTGGCATATCAGGAGGAAGCCCGGCTGCAAGTCCTGCCGCGACTACTTCAGCTCCTGCTACAGCACCACTTGTTACTTCTGATAAAAATTACGCTACCGGCACACCATCGCCAGCAGCAGCAAAAATATTAGCCGAAAAAGGTGTTGATCCATCAGCCGTTAGTGGTAATGGCGTAAATGGCCGCATCACTAAAGAAGATGCTATAAAAGCTAACCTGGCATCAGAAAGCCCTCAGGCTCCTGTAGCACCGGCAGCAAAACCGTCACCGGTTGCTGCTACAAAAGCAGTACCTGTATCTTTCAGTGGCGACAGGGCTGATCGCCGCGAAAAAATGTCGTCGTTACGTAAAACAGTTGCCAAACGTTTGGTAGCCGTTAAAAACGAAACCGCGATGTTAACTACTTTTAACGAAGTGGACATGTCGCCGATAATGGAGATTCGTGCTAAATACAAGGATAAGTTTAAAGAGAAACATGGCGTAGGCTTAGGCTTCATGTCGTTCTTCACCAAAGCAGTTTGCGAGGCGTTAAAAGAATGGCCTTCAGTTGGCGCACGTATAGATGGCGACGAGATCGTTTACAGCAATTATGCTGATATTTCTATAGCTGTTTCTGCACCTAAAGGTTTGGTAGTTCCAGTTATCCGCAATGCCGAAAGCATGAGCCTTGATCAAATCGAGAAGGCAGTTGCTGGCTTGGCGGTTAAAGCACGCGAAAGCAAATTAACACTGGAAGAAATGACAGGCGGTAACTTCACTATCACCAACGGTGGTGTGTTTGGTTCGCTGTTATCAACTCCAATCATTAACTCACCGCAATCGGCTATATTAGGAATGCACAACATAGTTGAGCGCCCAATAGCGCTAAACGGACAAGTGGTTATCCGCCCGATGATGTATATCGCCCTGTCATACGATCACCGTATCATTGATGGCCGCGAGTCGGTTAGCTTCCTGGTACGTGTAAAACAATTACTGGAAGACCCTACAAGATTATTACTGGGGGTGTAACTCCCCAATCCGCTGAAAGCGGAAATAAGAAAAGCTCGATTGATTATTTCAACCGGGCTTTTTTGTGTGATTATCTATAATAAGTATATTTGTATATGGCAAAGAAAATTGAAGTAGATAAATCAACTAGCAGAAGCCAGCTTGATGAAGCGTTAATAAAACTCGACAAAAAGAAAACGCCACTAAATCTGGATAAATACTTTGGTAAAATAAAATTCGGGACTGATGGATTAGATTACCAGCTAAAAGTTAGAGATGAGTGGAGATAGTATTGTAGCTGATACTTCGCTAATTATAAATTTATTCAATGGTGTTGCTGAGGTACAGGAACTAATTACCGGTCGCAGTTTATTTATATCTATTATCACCGAAATTGAAGTCTTGAGTTTTCCAAACATTACTACTGCTGATAAAACTTTATTAAAAGAGTTCCTGTCTGAATGTTATATAATTGATATCGAACCGGCAATTAAAGATATCACTATCGAAATACGATCAAAATACAAAGTAAAATTACCCGACGCCATCATTGCGGCGACAGCAATGTACTTCGATCTGCCATTGTTTACAATGGATAAAGGTTTTACAAGAATAAATGACCTGCAAGCGGTAATACTTTCTTTATAATTTTCTTCCCAAAATCACCCCCTATACCAACCTCCTCAACGCCACAATATACCCAACATGAAACCCTTCATGAAAAGGCAAAAAAGCTACCGCTTCATCAATATTGTTTAATTCAATCCCGTAACGGGTCATTACTTGTGTGTAATTCCCAAAGATCCCTTTATCCAGGTCAGCTTCCAATTTTTCAAGGCTGATGAATAATTGCTCCTTAATAAATGCTATCTCGGCTTCATCAATAAACTTCTCAGGCTTGCTGCCTGGTTTGTAAGTATTAAAGAAGTCCTCGCCAACTGTAGTGTCAAGGCCAGAGCGCTTATAGCAAATCCCTTGTTGTGCCGCTATCATATGGCCCATATTCCAGGCGATATTATTGTTAAAACCTTGTGGTATTTTGTTTAATTGTTCAGTGCTTAAATGTTCAATTTCCTTAAGCACCAGCAAGCGTGGTTGTTTTATTATGTCGATAGCTCTTCTCATTTGGATGATAAAATTTGGAGGCTAATGTGCGGAAAATATTTTAATTGGGTTGATGTAATTGCCACCTTTCGGCTTAAAGGGTTTTATTATAACTTTACAGCTTTAACAAACACAAGCATTAATGCCGGAGCTAACTGCAAACAAAACTTTTCAGTCGAACAAAACCATCTGGTATTTCTTATTGGCCTGGACAGCTCTGAACATCATCCAGGCCTACACCCTCGAGCTCCATGCCGATGAAGCCTATTACTGGCTCTACTCCCGCTTTTTAGACTGGGGCTATTTTGATCATCCGCCTATGGTGGCACTGTTCATCCGTTTTGGCGACAGCATTATGCACAACGAGTTGGGCTTGCGCATCCTTACTATTACGGCAAGTACCGCATCGGTATACATCTTATGGCTCATCCTTAAAAAATATAATGCAGATGCCAGGCTGTTCATCACCGTAATATCCTGCATGTTCATGGTGCATATGTATGGCTTCACCACTACACCCGATGCGCCGCTGTTCTTCTTCGCGGTAGTGTTCTATTATTTCTATCAGCGCTATATTGATAATGATAGCTGGGCGTTGGCTTTAATATTAGGGCTGGTTGTAGCCTGCCTTTTATACAGCAAATACCATGCGGTACTGCTTATCGGCTTTACCGTTTTGGCTAACCTCAAATTATTAAAACGACTATCGTTCTGGTTCATTGTTGTGCTGGCAGCAGTATTATTCATCCCGCATATTTTGTGGCAGGTACACCATAATTTCCCATCGTTAAACTACCATTTATCTGAACGTTCGGCTGATAAATATCACCCTGAATTTACTTATCTGTACCCATTAGGGCAGATATTAATGGCCGGGCCACTAATTGGCTGGTACCTGTTTTACAAAGGCTTCAGCGCACGTATTACCGATACTTTTACCCGCTGCCTGATGGTGAACAGCATCGGCACACCTATATTTTTCCTCATCAGCTCCTTCCGTGGCGAGGTGCAGCCGCAGTGGACCTATATCGCTTTCGCACCGCTGATCCTGCTTATTCTCATCAGCTTTGCTCAAAAACCGATCATACCCAAATGGTTTTACCCGGTGGCCATCATCAATATTGTTATTATAGTAGCTATCCGGCTATGTTTAATTTCGGGCGTCCCGATAGGGCGTTTGCAAAGCCAATTTGGGTTCAAAAATTGGTCGTACGTGGTAAAACAAAAGGCTGGCGACAACTATGTAATCTTTAACGAAGGCTTTCAAAATCCGGCTAAATACGATTATTACAATAATACGCTCAAAGGCTTTGCCTATGATTCCCGCTATTACCGCAGCACACAGTTTGATATCTGGCCTATTGAGGACAGTCTGCAGCATAAGCGCGTTTATTACCTGCTCACCTATAAATCTCCCGGTATTACTATCGATTCCATTAAAGTAAGTGCGGGCACCTGGTATGGTGGTTGGGTTGATGACGTGCGTACTTACCAGAAAGTTATAATTGATAATGGCAATTACAAAATGAACGCCGCACCAGGGCAAAAAATTAACTTTAATCTCACCATCACCAACCCATATCCTTATGCAATTGATTTCAGCAATAAAGACTGGAAGCATAAGGTGTTTATGGAAGCCTGTTTCTTTAACCCAAAAGGCGAAATGCAATCGCAGCTTGCCGATACTACTTTTAATAAAATTGCGTTAAAGCCGGGACAAAGCACCCATTATAATTTTACAATTGTCAGCCCAAAGCAAAAAGGCAGGTATGATCTGCTATTTTCTCTCCGTACAGAGCCTTTTGTTGGCAGCAAGAACAGCAGGATCATTAAATTTACAGCGGAATAACCCCTAACAAATGACTAAAAAATTTTACTTACTCATCATTCTTTCTTTTTTCAGCTCCGCGATGGTTTTCGCGCAGCAGACTAATTTTGTGCAGCCGACCGATTTCGTGCAGCAACAAACTTTTTCGGCAGATACCACCAAAGCAAAACAGGTAAACAATGCCTCTGTTGACTTTCATTTTAGCGCGCTTGGCTGGTTGGATAACCGCGAGTATAAGGCATTTATCCCACGTTCGCGTACTTATTCAGGCACACGTACCGAAGTTGATTTCGGCCTGAATCTGGATAGCCTGAACCATTTTGTTGTGGGTACCAACGCCATACATGAATTTGGCGCTCAGCCTTATTTCCTGAATGCAGTGCCGATAGCTTATTACAATTATCACAGCTCCAGCTGGTTATTTAATGCTGGTGAATTCCCGAGAGCGGGATTGATAGACGATTACCCGCGTGCCATGCTGAATGATACTTTAATGTATTACCGCCCCAATGTAGAGGGTTTGCTGGCGCGATATGGTAACCAGCATTTCTGGCAAACAGGCTGGATCGACTGGGTGAGCCGCCAAACCGATACCCAGCGTGAGGAGTTTCTATTTGGTGCCGAAGGTAAATACACCCCGGGCAACGGCGTGTTTTACATCAGGGATTACTTTATGATGGAGCATGATGCAGGCGCTGCCATATTGCTGCCAACCGATCACATTTTTGATAACGGCGCCGTTGAAGTACGCTTAGGCTTAAATTTCACCCATAAAACATTCCTCGATTCCTTATCATTTGAAGCTGGTAACCTTACCTCCTTTTTAAGAGAACGAGGTGTTGATGGCTGGCAAACCCGCAATGGCTTTATGTTCAGCGCATATGCAGGTTACCACAGGATTGCTATTTTTGAAGAATTATATAAAGGCCAGGGCAGCATCATCTATTATGGTGACTCCTACTACGAAAAAACCTTTTACGACCGTGTGGATGTCATATTCACACCGTTCTTATCCGGACGTGTTAAGGGGCAGTTTATAGCCAGTTTCCACTTCTCGCCCGGGCATGCTAATGATAACCAGGAGGTTTTCAGGGTGACGTATGATTTGGGAAGGAAGACGATAGCAAGGTTTAAGGATTAGCAACATCATATAAACGATTATATTACAAATGGCAAGCTTGTATTCAGGCTTGCCATTTTTTTATTTTCTACTTTTTGCTGTGTACACGTACTACTTGTGCTTAAACCATAAGTTCTGAAGATTAAAGAAAGAGTCTCATGCACTCGAAGCATGCAGGCAATGGCCTTTACGCCTACCCTTCGAGTGCCTCAGGGTGACCCTACGCTGAATATTTGTAATAAAATAAATCTTCCGAACATCTATGGCGCTTAAACCCGAAGCTTCGTGTTAGGGGTTGAAGCGGATACCAGCCAATCCGGGGGCCTCAGTGCAGGCCGTGGCTAAGGCCTGTGCAGTATGAGCGGAAGACCCGACCCGGAGGGGAACACCCAAAACATAATTATTTGCTTTTATAAGACACTTGCCCCCTTTCAACAAAAAAACCTTGCGTACCGTTGCCTTATATTGTCATAGTTAATTTCTGCCAACATGTCACCACCGTTTTCGTCCATCCTGACGGAATAATGTCCCATTTCACTTCATTACAATAATATTTCATGCCAAAGCAACATTGGCACAAGCCTTGTTAAATACATTGTAATTAAATTATTCAATCAAGAAAAAACAATATATATGTCTAAAATCATTGGAATCGACTTAGGGACAACAAACTCCTGCGTGGCTGTAATGGAAGGTAACGAACCTGTAGTTATACCTAACAGCGAGGGCAAGCGCACTACACCATCAGTAGTAGCTTTTGTTGACAACGGCGAACGTAAAGTGGGTGATCCGGCGAAGCGTCAGGCTATCACCAATCCTACAAGAACTATTTATTCAATCAAACGCTTTATGGGTAACAACTTTAACGAAGTTACCAAAGAAGCTGCACGTGTGCCTTACACCGTGGTTAAAGGTGATAACAACACCCCACGCGTTGAAATTGGCGACCGTAAATATACTCCACAAGAAATTTCAGCTATGATACTTCAGAAAATGAAGAAAACTGCTGAGGACTTTTTAGGACACGAAGTTACCGAAGCGGTTATTACTGTTCCGGCTTATTTTAACGATGCACAACGCCAGGCTACTAAAGAAGCCGGTGAAATTGCAGGCTTAAAAGTACGTCGTATCATAAACGAACCTACTGCTGCTGCCCTGGCTTATGGCCTGGATAAAGCACACCGCGATATGAAAATTGCTGTGTTTGATTGCGGTGGTGGTACGCATGACGTATCAGTACTTGAACTTGGCGATGGCGTGTTTGAAGTAAAAGCAACCGACGGTGATACGCACTTAGGTGGTGACGACTTTGACCAGGTAATTATTGACTGGTTAGCTGACGAATTTAAAAGCGACGAAGGTATTGATCTGCGTAAAGACCCAATGGCGCTGCAACGCTTAAAAGAATCAGCTGAGAAAGCTAAAATTGAATTATCAAGCACTACTCAAACTGAAATTAACTTACCATACATTACTGCTAATGATGGTATGCCTAAGCACTTGGTTAAAACTTTAACCCGCGCTAAATTTGAGCAATTAGCTGATAGCTTAATTAAACGTACTATTGATCCTTGCCGTTCAGCATTGAAAAATGCAGGCTTAAAAACTACTGATATCGACGAGATCATTTTAGTAGGTGGTTCAACCCGTATCCCTGCGATACAGGAAGCTGTTGAAAAATTCTTCGGTAAAGCACCTTCAAAAGGTGTAAACCCTGATGAAGTGGTAGCTATTGGTGCTGCTATTCAAGGTGGTGTATTAACAGGTGAAGTTAAGGATGTGTTATTGTTAGATGTTACCCCGCTTTCATTAGGTATTGAAACTATGGGTGGTGTAATGACCAAATTAATAGAAGCTAACACTACTATCCCAACTAAAAAATCTGAGACTTTTTCAACCGCGTCTGATAGCCAGCCGTCAGTGGAGATCCACATATTACAAGGTGAGCGCCCAATTGCTTCAGGCAACCGTACAATCGGCCGTTTCCACTTAGATGGAATACCACCGGCACCTCGTGGCGTACCTCAGATCGAAGTAACTTTTGATATTGATGCTAACGGTATATTACACGTAGCAGCTAAGGATAAAGCTACCGGTAAAGAGCAAAAGATTCGTATCGAAGCGTCTTCAGGTTTATCAGATGCTGACATCAAGAAGATGAAAGAAGAAGCTGAAGCTAACGCTGATGCTGACAAAGCGGCAAAAGAAGAAGTTGAAAAACTGAACTCTGCTGACGCCCTGATCTTCTCAACTGAAAAACAATTGAAAGAGTATGGCGATAAGATCCCTGCTGATAAAAAAGCACCGATTGAAGAAGGCTTAACAAAATTGAAAGAAGCTTATGCTTCTAAAGATCTATCTGCTATTGAAACTGCCCAGAATGAGTTAAACACTGCATGGACAGCTGCATCAGAAGATATGTACAAAGCCGCTGCTGATGCAGGCCAACAACCAGGCGCAGGTGAAGCAGGACCAGAAGCACACGCTGAAGGTAATGCCGACAATGTTACTGATGTTGACTTTGAAGAAGTAAAATAATAGCCCGAAAGGGATCATATATCAAGCCCGGCTGGTTTTCCAGCCGGGCTTTTTTGTGCTTGAAATAATCGAATTTCCTCTCCACGCGTCATTGCAAGGTACAGCCTGTCCCGAACTTGCTTTGGGAAAGCAATCCCCGAGTATACAGAACGAATATAGTTACTCTGAATGTCGCCCGCAGCCGCTCATAGCCGCGGAGGCTTAGTCCTTTTGTCTTTGCCACAAAAGGACCAAAAAGGCTAATCAGTCGAAAGGCTTCTTTGCCGCACAAGGCCATCACCCTGCAAATCAGGCAAAACCTGGGCTGGAAAAGTTTGCGGCCATAGTGCGCACACTGGCCCTTACGCTGCAAAAATTTCCTATGCCCTGCCACTACGCACAAGGCTACCATCGTTTTGCCCGATTTCGCCCGAAGCTGTTCTACTGACGAGGGAAGACAAGAATAAGTGCACTTCTCCAATATGTCATTGCGAGCGTGTCGCTTATATATCTGAACGCGACGAGGTTGCCACGTCGTCCCTCCTCGCAATGACATTTTAATAACGTAAGTAAAAAGAGCGTAGGCCCTGACAACAAGGGCGGGCCAGCGTAGAGGCGGGAATGCCGGTTTAGCTTTTTGGGTGATGTGAGGTACGAATGTACCGAACAGCGAAAAAAGCGTGAAGAACCGGCAGGGAGCGCAGAAGCATCCTTGTTGTCTTGATTTTTTTGGTTACTTTTTGTATCAAGACAAAAAGTAACTTCTTAGCGAAAAGCGATACCATGCGACAAGTAACCACCTCTGCATAGTCGGGGATTGCCACGCTATCACTCCCAATGACGTTGATTATTGTTAATACTGAATTTTTATCTCCTTACTCTCATTAACAAACATACTATAATCAGTACCATCACCGGTATTTGGCCATATCTTCATATCATGCCCATTTACTTTAAACGTTTTTAAGTGTCCTTTAAAGCCATGTAATACCAGTTCTATTTTATTATATTTTGATGCGAACGAACCTTCAACAGCCGAAAAATTGATCAAACTTTTTGCTGGATCAAAGCTGATAGTACGTTTATAATAAACACCTTTTTGATAATCGTATGATGAGCCATCATCTTCATAATAAACAAATGAGTTAGCTGCTGAACCGTACCAAACATTAATCTTCAGGACACCATCACCTTTTTCACTTGTGCTTTGTACCAGGTTTTGCATAGGGATAATGGCGCTTCCTTTTATAAATACTGGTAGATCTGTTAATGGTGCCGCTGCATTGATGATTTGGCCACCTTCAAATTTCTCGCCGCTGCTTAAACGATACCATTCGCCTTTGGGCAGGTAAACATCCTCGGTAAGTTTAGTACTCTCAACCGGGGCAACCAGCATGGCATCGCCAAACATAAACTGGTTTTGGAAATGCTCGGAAAAAATACTATCCTCCTGCGTATAATTAATAGCCAGTGTGCGACTTAACGGCAAGCCTGTTTTATGCGATTGATAATAACCGGAATATATATAAGGCAACAATTTATAACGCTGTTCTATATCCTTACGAATAATATCTTCATTATCCTTGCCCCAGCGCCATGGCTCACGGTAATTGGTACCTTGCGCAGCATGGTTACGGAACATTGGCGTATAAACCCCTAATGAGTTCCAGCGGACCATCAGTTCAGGCGTTGGGTTGCCTGTAAAGCCACCGATATCCACCCCTACCAACGACATACCCGTTATACCCAAACTATTCACCAAACGCTGCCCTAATAGCATGTGCGCGTCATAAGCCGAGTTATCACCCGTCCACACGGCTGAGAAGCGTTGTGTACCTGAATATGCCGCGCGTGTAAGTACAAAAGGCCGCTTATTGCCTAATATCTTTTTGGTGCCCAGATAAGTAGCCTCGGCCATTTGCATGCCATAAACATTCCGTATCTCGGGCATATAATACTTGCCGAATTTCACCATCCATGGGATGCTTTGGTTCCATACAGCGGGTTCGTTCATATCGTTCCAAAAACCTTCGACACCCTGCTCGGTTAAAGCGGTGAATGAAGCGCCCCACCAGTCGCGCACGGCCTTATCGGTAAAATTTGGAAAATAACAGCGGCCCGGCCATACGCTACCAATGTATTTTTCACCATCGGGGTAAGTAGCAAAATAACCTTTAGCCACACCCTCATCATGTTGTTTGTAACCATCTTCGACCTTAATACCGGGGTCGACAATGGTAACCAGGTGAAAGTTCATAGATTTGAGCTTGTCTATCATTCCCTTCGGGTCAGGGAAAGTTTGCTTGTTCCAGGTAAATATTTTATAATGATCCATGTAATCAATATCGCAATACACAACATCTGCAGGGATCTTATCTTCTCTTAATTTACTGGCAATTTCTAAAACTTCCTGGGCGCTCATATAGCTCCAGCGGCATTGCTGGTAACCGAGGCTCCACAGTGGCGGCATTTCCATGCGCCCGGTTAGCCAGGTATAATCCTCAATTATCTGCCCTACGCTTTGCGCGCCGAAAAAGTAATAGTTCATATCACCCCCATCGGCGCCAAACCAGCTCATTTGTTCATCGGTTGAGGCTCCGAAATCAAAATAGCTTTTGTGGGTATTATCAAAAAACAACCCGTAGCTCAGGCCATTATGCAATCCCACAAAAAATGGGAAGGTTTCATATAAAGGGTCTGTCTTAGGACCATGATCCGGCGCATCAGTATTCCAGTTCACGTATGAGCTACCACGACGATCAAGATTACCCGTCTTTTCACCCAAGCCGATAAACCTTTCATCCTTATATAATTTGCGGTAGTTAACTACCCTTGTGCCCTGCCAGTTTGTTCCAAAGCGCGGATCATCCTCGCTCAGTACTTTACCACCAGCAGTTGAAAAGTTAAACCGGAGCGGCGATTTATTGATATGCAATGTTAATGCTGATGTACTTACGGTTATGTCGGTAGCAGTTTCCTTATAATTTAAGGTAGATTCAGGATCTTTTACCACCGCGAATGAACTGTCAGCGCTGTGCTCCTTACTGATGCTTACCCTTATAATGGTGGGGCTATATACCCAAACACGGGCTTCGGCTTCTTTAGTTTTTATGAGCAAAACATTATTTTGCTGCGTTACACTCTCGGCATTCCCTAAAATTTCTGTATCCATATGTTGCTGAGCAAACAGGTTAGATGAATAAATTACTAACAGGATAACGAGCGAATAACAATAACGTTTCATTTTTTAGAAATTGGTAGAACCAAATGTAATAATTCTTCGGGAACGTTGCCGGAAGAATGAAAAATATCATTGTGAAATAAACCCAATACAAAAACAAAGCGCCATTGCGAGGCACGACGCAATCCCCGATTAGCAGAACGAACTTGCATGTTCACTCTGTATTGTTAGGGATTGCTTCGTACCTCGCAATGACGCGTAGGGTTATATTATGTTGAACTTCATGATCTACAATAATCCTGTAAATCAAATAAATCCTGATTCTTAAAATCTTGATTCCTGATTCTTTCCTTATGCCCAAAGATTCTCCGGATAAACACCAGCGTTTACCAGATCAGAGATACTTTTTTGTACGATAGGCTTATCTTCTTTATAAGTAACACCAAACCATTTTGATGCAGTTGGGATCACTTTAAATGATGCTGTTCCGCTTTTAATCAATTCATCAGCCACCAATGGGATAAAGAACTCTGATTTTGGTTTATCCTCGTTGGCCTCAACAAACCTTTTGAACATTGGCTCGCTCTGTTTAAATACCGCCGGACTAAAGCCCCAGAAATTCATGGATACGCGGGTATCAGTAGATAATGGAGTTTCAACGCCACCTTCTTCATATACCACACCGCCATCTTTAAAGTAAACCTGTGTACGCTCGTTTATCTCCACCATGTTACCGTTCTCATCAACCTTACACACACCGCGCGATACTGAACCGTACTCTGATAATGTTTTATCTATTTGGTAACCAACTAATGAATAGGTATCATCAGAAACTTCAGTAGTTAAAAATTTAGCCATTTTTTCAAATGAATCATAACCATAAAAATCATCAGCATTAATAACGCAAAATGGCTCATTGATTTGGTTACGGGCAGCTAATACCGCGTGGGCAGTACCCCATGGCTTTGCGCGCTCAATAGTTTTATCAATACCGAATTGGGTTAGGTCATAGCTTTGGAAAACATAATCTGTTTCGATACGGCCTGCCAGCTTAGGCTCAAATATAGCTTTGAAATTATCAACAAACTCCTCACGGATGATAAAGCTGATCTTACCGAAACCGGCCTTGATAGCATCATAAATAGAGTAATCAATAATTGTTTCGCCATTGGGGCCAAAGCCGTCAACTTGTTTCATGCTTCCATAGCGGCTGGCCATACCTGCGGCCAGTATCAGTAATGTAGGTTTCATATATTCTTTAGGTGTGATTTATTAACTGTAAATATGACATTTTTATTTGATCATTTCCATAAACTTCGTAACACTTATACTATTTTCTTAGCAAAAATGTTTTAAAACGAAATTATTTAATGTAACGAAAATCCTGACCGTCTTTTATGTTCAACAATGCTTCATAAATAAGGCGGATAACATTGTCCACATCTTCTTTATGGATCATTTCAACCGTAGTGTGCATATAACGCAATGGCAATGAGATCAATGCCGAAGGTACACCGCCATTTGAATAAGCAAATGCATCGGTATCGGTACCCGTAGAGCGTGACGATGCCTGGCGTTGGAATGGTATCCCGGCCTTCTCTGCTGATTGGATCAGTAGTTTGTTAAGATTATTTTGGATTGCCGGAGCATATGATATTACCGGACCTTTACCACAGGCCAGATCGCCCTGTGTAATTTTATTGATCATCGGAGTTTGGGTATCATGCGTAACATCGGTAACAATGGCAACATTTGGTTTGATGTAATGCGCAATCATTTCTGCACCACGTAAACCTATCTCTTCCTGCACCGAGTTTACAATGTATAAGCCAAATGGTAACGTAACCTTGTTTTCTTTAAGTAAACGGGCAACCTCGGCTATCATAAAGCCACCTGCACGGTTATCCAGCGCGCGACCAACATAGTAGCGGTCGTTCAGTACCATAAATTCATCTTCATAGGTAATTACACAACCTACATGGATGCCCAGTTTCTCTACTTCTTCTTTTGAAGTACAGCCACAATCCAGGAAAATGTTTTTCAGTGTCGGAGATTCTTCCTTATCACCTGCGCCACGGGTGTGGATAGCAGGCCAGCCGAAAACTGCTTTTACTATGCCATTATCGGTATGGATATCCACCCTTTTTGATGGTGCTATCTGGTGATCAGAGCCACCATTGCGGATCACATAGATCAGGCCATCGCTCGTGATATAGTTTACAAACCATGAAATCTCATCGGCATGTGCCTCAATAACTACTTTGTAAGCGGCATTTTTATTGATGATACCAACGGCAGTACCGTAGTTATCTACATAATGCTCATCAATATAAGGCTTTAAATAATCGAGCCACATTTCCTGGCCTTTCGACTCAAAACCGGTAGGCGATGGGTTATTTATATATTTTTCAAAAAAAGAAAGCGAAGTTTCGTTTACAACAGGTGTATGCTTTGGAGCATCAGTATTTTTCTTTGCCATGTTTCATAAGGTAGCCTGTATTTAGCCACAAGCAAATATAATAAAGCTGTTGGTAATGCCAAGTTAACTAATAGCCATTAGGCGCATAGTTTATTAATAGTTTAACATTGGCTTTATGCTGATAGCGCATCTTTGTGGTGAGTAAATTTTTCAATATATAATTAGTTTGGTTGAAAGCTGGTTTATTTTATAAACCGGCTTTTTTTATGTCAACAGATCCTTTTCCAGGATCTCGTAATCAAAACCATTTTTTGAAAAATGCTCTCCCTTCTGCACAAAATCGTGTTTTAAATAAAACGGTATAGCCGTAAGCCGGGCATTGCACCACAGTTTGGTACCACCCTCGTTGATAACAAAATCGGTAATATATTGCAACAGCTTGCCACCTATACCCTTACCTTGTACCGATGCCTGAACCGCGAATTTCCGGAATTGCCAGCTATCATCCCGCTTAAAAAGGGAGATGATTGCCACAATATAATTATTTTGGAACACCCCGAAATGATACCCATCATTATCCTCATCCATCTGCATTTCAGATGCCGTTTGTTCAGGGTATAAAATTTCCCGGCGCAATTTCCAGGTTAGTTCAGGGCGGATCTGTTCAATGGTGATGTCTTTCATATCGATTAAAAATATGCCTTTTAAAACAAAAAAGCCCGGATAAACCGGGCTTAGTATGTTATTTTACTTCTTCTTTACTTTTCCAAACATTGTTTGCCGGGTTATAATCGGGCAACACATTGTCAGGATCGTAAGTAACCGATTCTATAGGTTCGGTTGATGGATATTTGAAAGTGCGGCTCGCAAAACGCTCCCATATCTCAACCGGGTATTTTATACGCTCGGTTTTACCGCTCTTGGTTTTTATCTCCAGTATCACCGGCATAGCCATTTTGTCGAGGTTATCAATAGTGATCAGCGCTCCTTTTGTTGGATCGTTATCTACATATTTAACATCACTAACCGCTACATCAAGTCTCCAGTTGTTAATAAACCAAGCCCTCCAGAACCATTGCAGGCTCTCGCCCGATACATTTTCTATTGTACGGAAAAAGTCGTCAGGCGTTGGGTGTTTAAAGGCCCATCTTTCAATATAAGTTTTAAATGCACGGTCGAAACGTTCAGGGCCTAAGATTTGTTCGCGTAGCAAAACTAAACCAGCACTCGGTTTAAAGTATAATAATGTGCCGGTATTTGCTTCTTTTAAATCAGCCGGTGCCGTTAAAACAGGTTCCAAAGCAGGGTCGGTAAGCCTGGCACCTGTTTTGTGCATGTCCATTGGTTTGGTTGGTTTGTACTCACCGTTATTAAAATCAGCAGTTGATAAGGTATTAATAAAAGTATTAAAACCTTCATCCATCCAGCCGTATAAACGCTCGTTCGATCCTACTATCATCGGGAACCAGGTATGGCCAAACTCGTGATCATTAACGCCCCACAGGCCCTTCCCTTTCGATTTCGCTCCGCAAAAAACAATGCCCGGATATTCCATACCACCAACAATACCTGCAACCGCAGTAGCAGCCGGGTATGGGTACTCGAACCATTTGGCTGAGTTATACTCGATAGATTTCTTTACGTATTCGGTTGATCTTCTCCATGCATTAGTACTATCGCTTTCAACCGGGTAAGCTGATATAGCTATCGATTTTTTACCGCTTGGCAGGTCCATCTTAGCCGCATCAACAATAAACGCTGCCGACGATGCCCATGAAACATCACGCGCGCTTTTAATTTTAAAGTGCCAGGTTAATGTTGCCTTACCGGCAGGGCGCGAAGCAGATTTAGTAACTTCAGCCGCGCTGCGGATGATTACCGTTTTTTCGCTTTCAGCAGCCTTTGCCCAGCGTTTTTGCTGCTCAGGTGTGTAAACTTCAGTTGGGTTTTGTAACTCGCCTGACGCAAATACAATGTGGCTTGCAGGCGCGGTAATACTCAGGTCGAAGTCGCCATACTCCAGGTAAAACTCACCCGGACCAGTATACGGCAGCGTATTCCATCCCATTACATCATCATACACACACATGCGCGGATACCATTGTGCTATTTGGTATATTTTGCCGTTTTTAGTATCCTGCACCCCCATACGGTCCGATCCGTAATTCGGCGGCGTGAATGACCACTCTATTTTCACTTTCACTTGCCCGCCATCAGCAGCCAGTTCTTTCGGTAAAAATACCTGCAAACGAGTATCGGTTATTAAATATTTTACAGCAACGCCATCAACTGTAACTGATTTTATTTTATCGCCAGCGTCAAATACCTGTCCGCGGCCCCAGTTACGGCTGCCCGATAATGGCACAATAGCCGAACCCCTTGAATCCTGCTTAAATAAATTCTGATCAACCTGCATCCATAAAAAACCTAATTTTTGCGGGCTGTTGTTGGTGTAAGTAAGTGTTTCAGAACCGGTAATTTGGTTGTTTTTATCGTCTAATGTAGCTGCTAACTGGTAATCGGCACGATTTTGCCAGTATTTTGGCCCCGGCTGCCCATCGGCCGCACGGTTCTCATTTCCATTCTTTGTGTAAAAGTATGGGCCAAAAGCATCGCGGTAATTGTATTTGCTAACAGGTTTAGAAGTGTCTGTAGCGGCTGCAGGCTGTGGAGTTTGTTGCTGTGCCTGGCTCACATTAATAAGGGCAACAAAAGCCGGTAGTACACCGGCAAGCAGTTTAAATTTCATTTAGTTCTTTTAGATCAGTTAAAAATCGACCGAAAGATAATATAAAATACGGAAAAGCCCCGGTTGGTAAAATAATTGTTACCTGAAAGTTAATTATCCAGGTAACAATTTTACCAGCCGGGGCTGTTATTTTATTAACGTTTACTGCTTTTATTTTTTGAAATGCTGCTTGTAAGCCTGCTCATCAAACCCAAAGAATAAAAAGTCGCCGTCTTCAATTACCGGGCGTTTTATCATGCTGGTTTTTTCTTTTAGCAATAGTAGTGCTTCTGCAACGCCTTTCACGCTTTCTTTTACCGATGGATCGAGTTGTTTCCAGGTAAGGCCCTGTTTGTTCATAAAATGGGTATAGCCTGCTTTGCTATCCCATTCCTGTAATTTTTCATCACTAACGCCCAGTTTCTTAAAGTCGTGAAATTCATAATCAACTCCATTAGCTTTAAACCAGTCGAGCGCTTTTTGTACTGTATTACAATTTTTAATGCCGTATACTTTCATTTGTTATTATTGATTGCCTGTGCCTTTGCTGCTGCTTTTTGTGTCATCGTTATCGATGCCGTGCTGATTTTTCTTGATGTCGCTGTTTAATCTGCCAAACTTGTAGCTTACCCTCAGAGCGAATGTACGATATGTTTGTTCATGATTATCTACCTGTGAAAAATCAGGGGTGTTGGTTGTTGAATTTCCATGCCAATACTTGCTCCATGGGTTATTGGCAACCAGGGATATGCTGGCGGTTTTATTCAGGAAATCTTTACTAAACACATAGGAATTAAATATAAAATAACTTGATTTCCCCTGTAAAGTAACATTGCCGCTAAAGTACCCGGTGTTCATCCCTATGCGGTAGCCGCTTGTAAATTTGTAACTGATGCTTGTAAACATGTTGCCCATGTAACCGCTATTTTTGTACGATGTACCATTATAAAAACCCTGCAACCATAAGCGGTTTAACAAACCATTAATGTTTACTGATAGCTTTGATGTTATAGGAATATTAGCATTAATGTTATAACCCAAAGTTCTGTTACTGCCTAAATTTTGATAAGTTGAATAAGTAACTGTATCCAGTTGATTACCTATTGTTTCCGTTTTAAG
>Ga0302309_10001006_pt1 | contig 27763 bp, 26 predicted proteins | sample III_Palsa_N1_1_FD_200453 | JGI IMG/M metagenome (GOLD analysis project Ga0302309, IMG submission 200453) | Peat permafrost microbial communities from Stordalen Mire near Abisko, Sweden - III_Palsa_N1_1 | ecosystem: Environmental > Terrestrial > Soil > Palsa > Peat permafrost | place: Sweden... | reverse complement strand
GTTTGGGGTGGTCAATTTCCCCCGGAATGCCCTGGTCAGTTTCGCCCGGAATGGGTGGTCAGCTTGCGCCGGAATGGAGTGGTCACATTCATCAGAATCTCCACGATAGTGAACAAAAAGGATTTGAAAGATCTATCAGGGTCTATACTTTCCCTGTTTTCCCACACCTTTAGATATAAGTCCTGTAATAATTCTTTAGCAATTTCATTATCCTTTACGAGATTGCGGATATTGCTGAGCAGCATTTTGCTGTGTAAACGGTATAGCGCATTAAAAGCCGGTTCACTGCCTTGCTTCAGTTGTTGAAGTAGTAAAGTAATGTTGGCCTCTGCACGAATTTCCATAAATCACTAAGTTCTCATGTCTAATTTACATAAAATTTGGGTCAATTTTAAAGAATATTTTTTACTATTATTCTATAAGCGGGACATTATTGTTTAGTTAAGTAATTTTAAAACAAGGATGATGTGAAGTATACATCCTTGTAAGTTGACCTATTTATTTAAGGAATTTCTATAAAAATGCTATCTTGCCAGCTTACCACTTGACCGGTATCATGCCGGTCTTATTGTGATAAGGTTTAGGTTTAAAGCCCTCAAGCAGCGAGTGCAAGAGGGCTTTTATTCGGTTGGGTGATGGCTTGCCAGATGGCACTTTGTTAATGCCAAATGATTCATTTAGCCGCTAACCAACGCTGTTACATAGATACTGGTTTTTCGACAGTATCATTGTTCGCAAAGTTTTTATCGGGGTTGGAAACCGAGTTGCGATTATCCCTTTTTCTGCTATTAGTCTTAGTTTTCTTCGGCTGTTTTTGTATTTGCGGTTTAGCCAAATCAATCTTTTTTAGTTCCGAAGCAATCAACCGCTCTACATCCTTTTTGATCTTTTTGTAATTTTCCTGAATATCTTCGGCAGTAACCTGACTAATTGCCGGAATTTCCTTATAGGCCGCTATTTCTTTAGCAATGGCCTCATGGTCGTTCTGTATTTCCGCATGGAACATTTTCAGTTTGATCTTTTCTTCGGGGTTATCTGCCACCATACCCACAAACTCGCCCGCTGACAAAGCAGCTATTTTTGAGGCAGGTATTGCATAATCCATCGCGGTGGTTTTGGTAAACGAAGTGTCGTCACTCATAATACTCTGGCTGGTCTTGTCCTGAACGATTTTGCCGAAGTTATCCGATAGCCTGCTGGCCGTGTCGCCGGTAACCTGCCCGCTGATAATATTACCCACAATGCCGGTGATCACATCTGCCTGTTCCGCGCCATAATCCTTTTTGAGCTGACTGAAATCCTGAACCGCTAAAGTGGTGGCCACTTTATTGCTCCTGCTGGTTGCTAAAAGTCCATCGATGCCCGATGAGCCGCCGACATATATCGTTGGAAATTCATCGAATATCAGCGAACACTTGAGTTGGTTCTTCCGATTAACCAGCTTCATCATCCTGGAAACATATAAAGATAATACCGCGCCATAGGTTTGCAGCTTCTGCGGGTTGTTGCCGAGGCAAACAATCTTTGGTTCATTCGGATTATTAATGTCCAATGTAAAATCATTACCGCTTAATACATAATATAATTGGGGTGAGGATAATCGAGCCAAACCGATCTTAGCGCTGGCGATCTGGCCTTCTAATTGCTCCATAGCCTTGTTTTGATAAGCGGATATAAAAGGATTAACCAAAACCTTAATTTCTTCTTCCTGTTGCAAAACGGCAAATAAGTGGTCGTATTCCGCCTGCATCAATTCAATCACATGGGGTAGGGTACAATACCGGCCATTGTCATATTTACGGAGATACCAGATAATAGCCGTTAAAAAATTTATTGGGCTTTCCACAAAAAAATCGCCTTGCTTGCTGATCCATTCCCGATTTAGGCCCAGCATAATGGTGCGCGATGCCTCGGTCGCATCTGTAATATCTTCCATACTGGCCGGGTCAAGCGGGTTGCAACGATGTTTAATTTCATCGAAATTGATCACATAGAATTTAGGCTTGACCGCATACTGCTTATGATACTTCAGCAACGCATTATAGGCGATAATAGATAAGTCATCATATTTAAAGTCATAAATGAACATCGAAAAGCCTTTCCTAATATGTTGATTGATAATATGACGGATCACGAAGTACGATTTACCCGCGCCCGGGCTGCCCGCAATCAACAGCCCACGAAAAGGATTAATCACATTGATCCAGCTATTCCGTATTTCGCCCTTCAAATTATACTTGGCGGGCAGGTTTATAGAATATTCGTTTTGCAACAGGCGTTCCTCCTGGGGGAAGCTTTCATTGTCGGTATTGAAAATGTCCTTTTGAAAACTGTCTTTTAATAGTCGTGATAATTGTGTACCGCCGGATAAGATGAGCAAGTAGCCGATAATGGTTGTAGCCATATATAGAATGGCGATTACATTAACGCTTGCGGGTAGATGAAAACATATTACGCTAATGAAATATAGCAATACACCCGTTGCTATATAGGTGACCAGCCTTTTCTTTTTGATCTCCTCGTCCTTTTTGCCTTTGGCACCCATCAGCGAAATGACCAGGAATAACAAAGCTGCCAGTTTGGGCTTCACGATGGAATGAAACAGGCTTGTTCGCGCAACGTTGGCCACAAGCCGTGTAATTATTTTGGCTGTCCAGCCCCAATGGGCAAATACAATATAACACGTAATATAAAAATGCAATATCAGGATCGTGCCACTGATCAGCCTGGTTAGGTCGATGATTTTGCGTAATCCCCTGCTATCTTCCCCGGTATCCATAAAATTCTTTGTTTAAAAGTGTATGCCCTTGATTTTCTTTTTCTTCTTTTTGGGTGGTGCAGGCGGTGGCCCGCCATCTTGCTTGCCTTTGCTCAAAGCCATCTTCAGGTAGTCGGTTGTGTCCGGCGGCTTAGTGTACGTTTTAACTGGCCCGGATTTGGACAGGTAATTGCCTGCCTGTTTTGGCTTGATGTAGGTTTTCTTTTCCGGTTTGACCTTTTTATCCTGGCTGCTTAACCGTTCGGTGATGGATTTGGCCGTGTAATTCTTACCTAAATCGCTGCCTTTAAAGACAGCTTTGTTTTTATTGTCCACGAACGTGGCGCCATAGGTTTGCCCTTGTGCGTTTTGATGAAAGGCTACGTTTATTTGCTGTTTTTGCAGTTCGCTGATAAGGGTGGCTTTGCTGATCTGTTCGTAATTATTAAATACGCTATCAATCCGCTGCCTCAAATCATCTTTAAATGGCTTGCGGTCTTCCTTGCCCTTTTCAAACCTTTTTTCAAGGTTGGCCAGTGTTGGTTTGCCATAGATAGAGCTGGCCTTGATGGGTATTCCGACCTTTTCACCGTTTTTATCCAATAGCGAATAGATAAGACCGCCTTTCTGGTACATCAGGCTATTTTCACCGCCTCGGTCGGCCACCACGTTGAATTGTTTGAGTATCGCGTTTAACTCGTTCAGCGAAGTGAATTTATAGGAGCGGGTGACCGCGTTTACAATATTGGTGATGGTGTGTTTGGTTGGCGCTTTGCCATACTGGACTTTTTCCGGGTCTGCCGCTTTAATGCCTAATGTATCGCTAAACTGCCGTCCCTCGGCTTTGGTTAAATTGAACTCCTTTTCCAATTCCCGGCGGGCCTCGTTGGCCAATGTGCGCCCGATATTGTGCGTGTCGATGCGCTGCCCGTCCGGTTTAATGTTAGTGGTGACCACATGCAGGTGCGGGTGTGCGGCATCGTTATGCCGATAAACGAGGTAGGGCTGGTCGCCAAACCCGATGCGCTCCATAAAGGCGGCGGCGATCTGCTGGTAATGCTGCGCGGTCAGTTTATCGCTGCTGTCAAAATTGAGGGTTATGTGCATGGCATTGGTTTTGACATGGCCGTTCAGCATCGTGAGATTTTCAAAACGCTGGCGTTTTTGTGTTACGTTCATATCCTGGACATCGGTGGCAAAGCCACTGGCCATTAATAAACTGGCTTCGCCATTGGCAACCTTATCTTCATTATAGTGCAGCGCACCCCGGATGCTCTTGCCGCTCACGATCTTGGTAACCACTTTTGCGCCAGTTGGGAGATTATGGTTAATAAGCTGTCAACCTTAGCTTCCGTCCGTTGGTATAATGTTGCCGTCCGGTTCACATAAAATGCCCGCTCGGCCTCGCTCTTGCTCGTATGAAAACGTTTGGTCTGTTGGTTGATGTTGATGCCGATGGCTTTCAATTCCTTACGGATCAGCGCCATTTCTTCCATCGGGGCATTTAAGGATATATCCCGGTAAAAGACATTCAGTTTTTCACCCGACAGGATTTTGCGGGCAACTTCCCCCACGCTTTGACAATCGCTTTCCTGCCTGAGCTTTTCGAGTTTTTGGTAGGTGGCTGCAGTCACTCGCGTTCGGATACGGTGGGTGAGGAGTTGTTCGGGATGCGGGGATTTTTTTCGTGGCATAAATACACCTTAAAGGAGTTTCAAGACGCAGCGAGTTCCGAGCGAAGTCCCGACCGTAAGGGCGGCAAGAATATTTTTGCGGGCAAAAATACTTCTTGCTCCATCCTGAACGGATGGCAAAAGCTGCTACCCGAAGCTGCATGAAACTTTGGTTAATGCTTGATAAATGATTTGTAAATGTTGGTTAAGTGCCGATCATGACTGACCGGAATGTTGCTGGGGCCTTGCGGCTTTCCCCGGCAATTCCAGCGGGATAAAGGAGCGTAAGAGCTGCCGGATCTTTGTACGGGGTTGTTGCCGGATGCGTTTGATCCGGGGGTTATATTTCCCATTAAATGGGTGGCCTTTCAGGCCGTTGGATGCGGTTGTGTTCATGGCTTTGTCATTTAAAAAGCCAAAGGTGGGGTGGGGAGTTTAACGTGTTTCACACGTTGGGCATACGGTAAGTGAGATTTGTTAATACCTTTATTCAAATATAAAAAAAGTGGAAATTGCTGAAATAAGTATGTCTTCATTTGAAGACTACCCAATGCCTGAAACATTATACAAGTATAGAGATTGGGGCAACAAATACAATAGGCGCGTTATTACACATAGAGAAGTTTTCTTTGCTGCACCTACATCTTTTGAAGACCCATTAGACTGCAAAAATCCTATCAGATATGATTTACTTTCTTATGAGGATATTCTAAATAAGTATTTTCAAGATTCGATGCCAGAGCAGCCAACATACACAACGGAAGAACTTAACAGTAGAATAGATTTTACCATAGACTGTGCAAATAATAGCAATATTACTAACCCCGTACATTTGGCAAAGATGGAAAGAAAGCATTTTAACGAGTTTGACAGTTTCTCAGGAGTATTATGTTTAACTGAGTACCCGGCTGAAATAACGATGTGGAAGAAATATAGTATTAATCACACTGGGTTTTGTGTTGGCTTTGAACCTAAAGCTATGTTAAAGGACATTGGTACGGGTGGTGGTATAGTGCAATATTATAAAGAATTACCTATTATATATCCCGCACCCAAACACCCTCACTTGCTTCAGTCTTACTTGCAAATTTATAGTAAATTGGAAAAATGGACTTTTGAAAAAGAATATAGAACTTACATATTTAGAAATTATGCATTGAGCATTGATGACAGAACTTTCGTGCTTCCACCGACGGCCTTTAAAGAGATAATTTTAGGTGCTTCAATGTCCAAAGAAGATGAATTATCACTTATCGCGTCTATTCCACCTGATTTACAGCATGTGAAAATAAAGAAGGCTTTTTTAATTAATGATGAGATTATAGTTCAAGATTATGATAGCGTGTAGTTTATAGCCATTTACTGTTTTTTTCTATATTTTTTTAGCTTTTCGACCCACCCGGTTAATTCTTTTGTAATAATGTCATCGTCACTAAGTTTCGAATACATTATTGGCCTGGTTTCCTTCATTATTGCTTTAAAAACGTCATCTGGATAATCCTCTCTATCCAATATAGCGTGGTAGTAACGAATATGCGCCATCCTTATGTCATTGTCAAATTCAACTACTGTATTAAAAAATAAATAGAAGTCGTGCTTCTCACCGTAAACTGCCCAATTTTTTTCTCTTAATTTTAATATATTTTCAAAGATTTCTTGTTGTCTGTCTCGCCTTGACTGGTAGATAAATAGGGCTTCTGCTGCTGATTTTCTTCTTTTATCGTCAATTGCTTGTTTGTCTATTTCTTCCTGGTATTCTTTTTTTATTTCGCCAGTTGAACTTGCAGGATACCGTAGTGCTGCTATAAATTGAACTGCTACATTACATATAGCAAGGTTTTCAATAACTAAATCATATTCCTTTTCCTTTCGCCACGTATTTAAAGCGTAAAACGCTACAAACAGAGTTCCAAAAGCGCCTAAACCGGACAAAGCATACCAAATGTGATCTTGATTTGAACTTAAAAAATTCCATACACAAGCTATACCTATCATATTGTAAAAATTAAGTTTTTTTTCAAAACACCCTAAACGTTTTTAGCCGTTTATTTATCTGAACCTTTTTTGCAACATTATTCGTTCTTCTGTAAGGTCGTCAAACTCAAAATGTACTAAGGGATAGTATTTTTTCATTTCAATTAAATTGATAAAATAGGTGTCAGGCACGTTTTTAATGAAATTATATTTTGTAATCAAATAACAATTGAAATTTTTTAATGGCGTTTTAGAATTAATTTGATCAAATTCCCAAGGTCTGCCAAGCGATGATATCGTATTGAAAAATAAGAGATACTGTTCAGGTGTTGACAATTGGGCTCTTAAAGTTTTCAAGTATTCATATTTTTCACTATAGCTTAAATTTTTTTGGCCGTCAATATATTTCACAGATTGATATAGGTGACGATAATAATGTCCCAACTTAAATTGATGGCCTCCATAATACCTGAAGTATTTTTTTTCATTTAATTTGCTATTGGTAAACCAATCAAACATCGTTGGAATGTGTGTTTTGGGGACTTGTGATTTGTCTTGTAAGTTTTCATTGAGATCGATAGAAAGATTGGCGAGGATGGAACTTAGATGTTCTTGTTTAAATTCAGTCCAAACGTTCTCGAAAACTGAATCAGGGTGAGGTATGAAAGATATATAAGGTAACAGCGTATGGATAAAAATTGGATTATATTTCTTTATATAAATACGCATCAATGCCGATAAATCAAACCAACTTACGCCGATGAAAACTATGGTGTAGGCAATATCACACATTGCCATTTCTATAAGATCTATACCGGGTCTTTCGTAGAGATAACGACGGGTTTTTTCTAAAAATTCCTCATTATAAAGTGTCTCCACATTAAAATTAGTGACATTGTAAAAAAACGGCCTAATGTCTGAAATGCAATTTTCGACTTGTTGAAGTATAAAATCAAATGTTTTTCTCCCCTGGTAATCAGGCAGTTTTACTTCATCTGCCATTATTATAGGGATTGTGATAAGTAAGATTATTAGAGTTATCTATGTGAATTTTTAATAAGGTATAAAATCTGTTCTCTATTTTCTCCTTTTCATTGGCACGAACCTGATCTTTATAGGTAAGAAACACGACGACAAAACCAGCCAGTGCAAAAATTGTACCTACAACGCCGGCCATAAATTCTCCGACCTGGGCGCTTTCTTCTGTTTTTAATACCCCATCGCCACGTATGCTGTATTCTTTGCTAAGATCGCAGAGAAACCAAGCGCCAACAGATAATCCAATACCTACTATAATTAAAGCTAATATTCCCGCTGTATTGCGTTTGATCCAATCATTCATTCAAGTAAAGATTAATTTAATGTTGATATAATTTGGGGGCTGCATCAAAAATATACATTCCTACGCAGCAATTAATGCTTTATTTATAGTTCAATTTATATTTCTCGCTGACCGTATGCCCGACGTAATTTTCGGCTATTAGTACCAATATAATATTTGCCCCTTACACTTATTTAGGGGGTAGGTATGATTAATCAGAAAAGGAATGTTACACCTGAAAGAGCGGTTGAAATTCTAAAAAAACATGGTACAATAGTTACGATTGATGAAGCCAAATTAATATTGGACTTCATTTACAATTTTGCTATATTGTCTGTAAATCAAGTGATTAAAAATAAAAAGTTAAAATAAGATGGCAGTCGACAATGTGGGTCAGCTAATTCGTTACCGTGACCGTAGAACGCACAAATTCAATTCAGAGACAAAAAATACAGTAAAAACCGATTATCGTAAAGTAGCTGTTTTATATATCCGGGTCAGCACAGATGAGCAGGCAGACCGCGGCTTTTCACAAAGAGACCAGGATCATCGGCTTCATGAATATTGTGAGCGCAATAACATCAAAGTCGGCAGGGTAATCTATGAAGATTATTCAGCAAAAACCTTTAAAAAACGTCCGGAATGGATGGAGATGCTGGCTGAACTTAAAAGGACTAAGGGGAAAATTTGCGATTTAATACTGTTTACCAAATGGGATCGGTTTAGCCGTAATACAGGCAATGCCTATAATATGATTGATGTTCTGCAAGCATTGAATATTGAGCCGAATGCCATCGACCAGTACTTAGACCTGAAAATTCCTGAAAGCCGGATTATGCTGGCTGTTTATATCGCGCAGGCCGAAGCGGATAACCTGCGCAGAGGGCTAAACGTAGTTGTCGGAATGCGTAGGGGAAAGGCTGAGGGCCGTTGGATGGGCAGGGCACCTGCGGGCTATGTCAATAAAATACGGGAAGATAAAACCAAATATATTGAAATTGTTGAACCGGAAGCCTCTCATTTGAAGTGGGCATTTGAGACATTGGCGCAGGGCGTTTTCAAAACCGAAGCCGTCTGGCGGTTTGCACATGCGCGGGGTATGAAGATGTCGAGGAATAACTTTTGGTCATCCCTTCGGAATCCAATGTATTGCGGGAAGATCATTGTCCCACCTGACGAACACAATGAAATGTACCTGGCCGATGGCAAACACACACCTATTATCAGTGAAAAAGTATTTTGGGATGTTCAGGACGTGCTTAACGGCAGAAAGAAAGTCCAGCGCTATGTGTTTGAAACACCTAAAGAATTGGTGTTACGCGGTTTCTTAATTTGTCCGCTTTGCAACAGGTTGCTTTCCGGTAGTGCATCAAAAGGCCGCTCGGCCTATTATCCTTATTATCATTGCAAATCACCATGTAAAGCCAGGTTCAAAGCCGATAAAGCAAATATCGATTTTGAAAAGGAACTCAAGAACTTTATACCGAAGCCGGGCATAGCAGAATTATTCAAGGAGATCATTTGTGATGTTGCGGTGGATGACCAGCAAAGCTTTGAGGCCGAACGCAAACGTATGGTAGGGGAAATTTCAGAACAGCATAATATGATGACCAAACTTCGTGCGATGCTTTTATCGGATGATATTGATTTACCCGATTATAAAGCAATGAAACTTCAATGTGAGGAAAAGATAGTGAGACTGGAGGCGGAATTAAAGGAATTTAAAGCGAAAAGTATCGTTAAAACCGATTTAAGTGCGATTGTTGATGAAGCGCTAATTCGGCTGAAAATCCTCGTTGAACTGTACAAAAACGGCGATATTGAGGAAAAAAGATACATCATTGGTTCGATCTATCCTAAAAAAATGGTGATTTTTGAAAATTATGGTCGAACCGGGCAAAGGAATATTGCGGCGGAGCTAATATATCAGATTAACAAGGGGTTACGAAAGAAAAAAGCCGGAGTTAGAACTAAAATTAGAACTAACTCCGGCCGGGTACCCAGAGCCGGGGTCGAACCGGCACGGCCTTGCGACCACAGGTGTTTGAGACCAGCGCGTCTACCGATTCCGCCATCTGGGCCTCCATTTTGTTTTGAACGGTGGATTAATTCGTTCAAAAGCGGGATGCAAATGTATCTAAACTCTCTTTAATACGCAATAAATATTTTTGCCTGTAATAAATTCCTGCTATATCGTTCAGGCGGCTTTCTTTCGCGGTGTCGTTCAAATGCGAGTAGCCTTCTGTGAGTTTTTCCAGTTCCTCGTTCATATCGCTTTCAACAGCAAGCACTTCGGCGGTTAAGGCCGATAGTTCGTCTGGCCCGTCTATCTCCATCAGGCGCTCGTTAATATCCATCATCTCCATTAAAAAATCAGCCGGCAATTGCGGTTTTGCACCTTCCGATACCAGTTCATGCAGTTTTAAAATGTATTCCAGGCGTTTGGCCGGGCTGCATAGTGTTTGGTAAGCCTTATTATTTAACGTAGAAAGTTCCAGTATTTCCTGCTGTGTTTCCTCATCCTCGTTGGCATAAAAATCGGGGTGATATTGCTTGCTGATTTCGTAAAACTTTTTTTTGATAAGCCCTTCATTCAACTTAAACGATTCGGGTATGCCGTAAAATTCAAAATAGTTCATATAAACACAAATTTGACTAATTAAAGCGAATTACACGAATTTGATCTCTGCATTCGTGTAATTCGTGACCATTAGTAAAATTCGTGTATCTAATTATTTAATTACTTTTGTTCAATGAATACATTATTCGAAAAGATGCGGCAAAAGCCCTTCTTCATCCTCGGCCCATGTGTAATGGAAAACCAGGAGCTTTTGTACACCGTAGCCGAAAAAGTTGCCGAAATAGGCCTGAAATACCAGGTACCTGTAATATTTAAATCTTCGTTCGATAAAGCAAACCGCACGTCTATACACTCATACCGTGGGCCGGGAATTGAAAAAGGTATGGAAATGCTTTTGAAAGTAAAAGAGCGCTTCGGCCTGCCGGTATTAACCGATATACATGAGAGCTACCAGGCCGCAATAGTCGGCGAGGTAGTAGATATAATACAAATACCTGCATTCCTGTGCCGCCAAACCGACCTGTTGGTTGCAGCGGCCAAAACCGGCAAAATAGTAAATGTTAAAAAGGCGCAATTCCTTTCGGGGCAGGATATGTTTTACCCGGCACAAAAGGTTATCGAGGCCGGCAATAACCAGGTAATATTAACAGAGCGTGGTAACATGTACGGCTATAATAATCTTGCTGTGGATTTCAGGAATATACATGATATGAAGGCTTTCGGCCACCCGGTTTGTATGGATTGCACGCATTCGGTTCAAAGGCCGGGCGGGGCAGGCGGCAAAACCGGCGGCGACAGAACTTTTGTACCGATGATGGCGCTGGCGGCCAAAGCATTTGGGGCCGATGGCTATTTTATGGAAACACACCCAGACCCGGACCATGCATTGAGCGATGGACCGAATATGGTACGGCTACACGAGCTGGAAAGCGTTATTTCACCATTACTGTAAACAATTTATATAAAAATACACCGTTCCCTGTATTTTATACGGATGAAAGATATTGCCAAAAGGGTTTTTGATATCGAGATAGAATCGCTGCAGCAGGTAGCGGGTTTACTTGATGATGTTTTTGCAAGTGTGATAGAAGCTATATTAAGTTCGAACGGCAAGGTGATCGTTATCGGTATAGGTAAATCTGGCCTGATAGGAAAAAAAATAGCGGCAACGCTATCAAGCACCGGCACGCCTGCATACTTTCTGCATCCGGGCGAAGCCTTTCATGGCGACCTGGGTATTGTAGCCACTGATGATATAATTTTAATGATCTCTTATTCAGGCGAAACGGAAGAATTGCTCAAGATCATCCCGTTTTTGAAATGGAACAACAACCTTATCATTAGTATCACAGGCAATCCTAACTCAACCATTGCCCGCAACAGCCACTTTCATTTAAATGTAAACGTGCCGCGCGAGGCCTGCCCGCTGGCATTAGCGCCAACTTCGTCAACTACGGCTTCGCTGGTTATGGGCGATGCGCTTGCGGTTGCTTTGATGGAATCAAGGCAATTTCAGCATGAAGATTTTGCGAGGTTCCACCCCGGCGGCAACCTCGGGCATAAATTGCTTACCAAAGTAAAGGAACTGATGCGTACCGATAATCTTCCGTTTATAAACCGCGATGCGTCTTTTACGGAATTGCTGCTTTGCATGTCTGAAGGACGGCTGGGAATGGTGATTGTTGGTGATGCCGGTTATGCAGAAGGTGTGGTAACGGACGGCGACCTTAGACGATCTTTATTGCGAAACCCCGATACCTCAACATTAAACATTCCTGATATGATGTCGAAAAACCCGGTCATTATAGATGATGATGAATTCGTGAATTCGGCTGAAAATATCATGATATCCAAAAAAATAACCACAATACTTGTTGGTTCGGCCGAACAAAGAAAGATAAAGGGTGTTTACCAGATATATAATTAAATGATAAATAGTGCTAAATTTATTGTGCCGGTTTTTACGGATTGCAAAAAAATCGATTTAAAGGCTTATTTATCCATATTTATTTTATTTATAATTGCAATCAATTATTTACCTGAAATTATTTAAACCATCCTTACGAGGGTACCCCACTATTATGAAATTAAAACATATCTTATTATGCATAACCATTTTAATATGTTTTATAGCCAGTGTGCCTGCAAATGCACAAACAGGCAATATGTCAGCAGTAAATGTTGACGATCTCTCAGACGGGCAGATACAAAAAATCATACAACAGGAGTCGGCAGCCGGATTAACTGACGACGAATTGATAAAACAGTTTGAGTTGAATGGGCTTCCTGCCGAACAGGGTGACCGCTTGAAAACACGTATTGAAGAAATGCGCGGCGGAAACGCTGAAAATAACAGCAATACGGCAAATAAAGCCGACAGTGCTAAAAATGGCGAACAGTCGGCCCGTAAACTCAATTATAAGCCCGATACCAGTAAAAAAGCAATCGATCTCCAGGCCATATTAGCGCCCAAAATATTTGGCGCTGACTTGTTCAGGAACGCCGGTAACCATACGTTTGAGCCTAACCTAAAACTTGCAACACCTCAAAATTATGTTTTAGGCCCCGAAGACCAAATTGTTATAAATGTTAACGGTAATTCCGTTGTAAACTGGAACCTGGACGTATCGCCCGATGGAAATATAAACATACCCGGTGCAGGTATTATAAATGTTTCGGGGAAAACCATTGAACAGGCCACTGAACTTATAAAAAGCAAGTTAATAGCTAATAATTACCAGATTGGCCATGGCGCAACTTTGCAGGTCGGTCTCGGAAATATAAGAAGTATAAAGGTTATACTGGTTGGCGAGGTTGAACGGCCCGGCACTTATACGCTCCCTTCTGTATCAACAGCTTTTAATGCTTTGTATGCAGCGGGCGGCCCGGATGACAACGGCTCATTCAGGCAAATAGAGATTGTACGCAATAACAAAGTCATCAGGCATCTTGACGTATATGACTTTCTGCTGAAAGGCGACCAGCACAACAACATTGTATTGCAGGACCAGGATATTATCAGGATACCTCCATATCAAACGCGCGTGCAAATGACCGGTGAAGTAAAGGACCCCGCTTATTTTGAAATTTTGCCGGGCGAATCGTTGCTTGATGTATTAAATTTTGCAGGTGGATTTAGCGACGAGGCATACACAGCATTAATAAAAGTTGTTCAAGTTAGCAATCAGCAACGCCGCATAACCGATGTGCAGGAAAACGATTACAGCAATTATAAGCCAAAGCGCGGCGATAAGTTCATCGTGCAGCATATTATCGATCGTTACGAAAACCGGGTAAGCATTTATGGCGCAGTATTCAGGCCGGGGGAATATGAGTTAAAACAGGGGATGACCTTATCACAACTGATAGGGGATGCTGCCGGTTTGAAAGAAGATGCATTTATGGAACGCGGCAGTATAATCCGTTTAAAACCGGATAATACCACCGAACTGGTGCCTTTTGACCTGGCAAACGTTATGAATAAGACCACAGACATCACGTTGCAGCGGGAAGACCGGGTTAGGGTTATATCCATATTCGACCTGCGCGATAAATACATGGTAACCATAAAGGGACAGGTAAGAACGCCGGGAGAATTTGCTTATGCTGATAGCATGAATGTTGAAGACCTGATTATAAGAGCGGGAGGTTTTTCGACAGGGGCAAGCACAAAACGCGTAGAAGTAGCAAGACGTGTATCGAATAGCGATCCCTCATCAAAATCAAGTGAACTCTCACAAGTGTTTAGTGTTGACGTTGATGCCAATTTTAGCTGGAAGGATGTAAATTTTAGCTTGAAACCATTTGATGTTGTATCGGTATATTCGCTGCCCGGATATGAAAAACAAAGCACTGTTAAAGTTGAGGGGGAAGTATTATACCCTGGTTATTATACTATCGAGCGTAAAAATGAAAGAATTTCGGATGTTATTACCCGCGCAGGGGGATTGACAGCTTCTGCAGATGTATCCGGTGGCAATTTGAAACGTGATAACACGCTGGGCATTGACAGGCAAAAAATAGATTCAGCAGAAGTGGCACAACTTCAGCAGGACAGCGTTAACCGTGCCAGATATCTTGATTCAACGTCATTGCGACCACATAATAATTATGTAGGTATAAACCTCAAAAGCATACTTAAGAACCCTGGTGAAGATGATGACCTGATATTACAGGATGGTGATGTGATCAGGGTGCCCAAAGAACAGCAGATAGTACGCGTTAACGGGGAGGTGTTATACCCGAGCGAAGTTGTTTATGATGGTAGCGAATCGATGCGTGAATACGTTTTAAAAGCTGGTGGCTTTGCGGCCGACGCCGACCTTTCTCATGCATATGTGGTGTATTCGAATGGCAGTGTAAAAGGTACCGGTAAATTCCTGTTTTTCAGGTCGTACCCGCGTATTGAGCCGGGAGCTGAAATAAATGTTCCTAAAAAACCATATAAACGGCCGATGAGTACCCAGGAGGTTCTTGGGATAACCAGTTCCATAGCCTCGCTGGCGCTGATAATAGTTTATGTAATTAACAACTCTAAATGATCTTTAAAACGTTGTAAGCTGAAATTGATTTAAACACATGGACCCTATTAAGGAAGTAAATACGAATGACAATATAGGAGAGGTTTCAACAAATGCCCTTATCTCAAAGATACATTCGCATTACAGGTACCTTAAGTCAAAATGGAAAATTTTGCTGATCTACCTGGTAATAGGGGCTTCTCTTGGGCTTATATATGCTATAAAGAAAAAACCAAAATATACGGCATTAATCACCTTTACAGTTGAAGATAATTCAGGTGCATCACCTATTTCGGGGCTGGCATCGCAATTGGGTTTAAACCTTGGCGACAAACAGGGCATTTTTTCGGGGTTCAACATTATTTCTTTTTTTCAATCGCGGTTAATGGTACAAAAAACCTTATTGTCAATGGGCCAGTTCGGGAGCGATAGCGATTTACTTGTTAACCAATACATCAAATTTAACGGCTACCGGGAAAGCTGGAAAAAAGATCCTAAACTAAAAAATATAGCCTTTAGCCCCAATCAGCAATTGAACCGCACCCAGGATAGTTTGCTTGGCGAATTTTATAAGATTATTGTAACGAAACAGTTGAATGTTGAGCGCATAGACAAGCGGCTCACCATACTCTCGTTAACATACACATGCAGCGACGAACTGTTTGCCGAAAAATTTTCGGAAGAATTAACCAAAAATGTAATCCGGTTTTACACCAGTACACGGGTTGAAAAAATTGTACGAAGCATAAATATACTTCAACATCAAACAGATTCGGTAAGGGCAAGGCTCAACAGGTCCTTTGTAGGCGTAGCAGCCTCGGTTGACGCGTTCCCCAATGCCAATCCGCTAAAAAAATCATTAAACGTTTCGTCACAAAACAAGTCTGTAGACGTAGAAATAGACCGCTCGGCATTGCTACAGCTGTCCGAAAATCTACAATCTGCCAAAATATCGTTAAACCAGGAAATGCCTTTGATAGATTTTATCGACACGCCAATATTGCCGCTTAATAAAGAGAAAACAAGCAAAATAGGAGGGCTGTTGGCGGGAGGGTTTTTTAGCATGGTTATAGGTATTTGCATATTAACCATAAGGAGAAAAACATATTAACCGAATGTGTGGTTGTTCAAAAAAAATATAAATGAGTTTGTTTAAAAAAACTGTTAAACTAATACTGGGCGCTTTTAATATACATTTGGTTTCGTCAAATGCATATAAGCAGGATAAATACCGGGTTAGTGTGCTTAACCAGCTTAATATTGACCTGGTAGCCGATGTTGGCGCCAATATAGGCCAATATGCTATGGAGCTGATAAAGGCAGGCTATAAAAACAAAATCATTTCATTTGAACCTTTGACCGATGTATATGCGGCATTGCAAACAGCAAGCAGCAAATACCCACAATGGGCCGTTTACGAAAGGTGTGCGATAGGCAATGAAACGGGTGAAGTAACCATTAATGTATCTGAGAATTACGAAAGTAGTTCCATTTATAAAGTGCTTGATAAAAGTATAGAGGCCGAACCGGCGACAAAATTTGTAAAAAAAGAAACTGTAAAAATTGTAAAACTGGCTGATGTATTAAAGTACGCGCCCGGCACTAAAATACATTTAAAGATTGATGTACAGGGCTTTGAAGAACAGGCACTTATGGGCGCAGCAGCTATATTCGGCGATGTAAGTTCCATTGAAGTTGAAATTTCATTGGTGCCGCTTTATGAAGGAGCGCTCTCGCCACAGGTATTGCTTGCAATGTTAAGCGATTACGGCTTTAGCCCGGCATTCTACACTTCGGTATTTGATGATGTAAATACCGGCGGGGTCTTACAATTGAACGGACTTTTTGTTAAAACGGAGCTGTTACACTTAATCAGCTAATCTGCGTGGATAGGGGTGGGAATATTTTAAAAAATACAGTCTCTGCCATATCGGTGGTATTAATTACCGCAATAGTTTATTTTTTCCTCTACAAATACCTGGTTACAACAGTAGGCATAAAGCAATTGGGTGTTTGGTCGTTAGTAGTGGCAACCATATCTGTAGGAGCGGTAGCCAATACAGCATTATCAGAAAGCGTTATCAGGTTTGTTGCTGTTTACAGCGCTAAAGGCGATTGGGAAAACGTATCGAAGGTATTAATGACATCGTGCTATTTATTAAGCATTTTGCTGTTCGTTTTCCTGCTGATCATTTATGGTGCATCGTACTTTTTACTGCAATTTGTTGTCGGAAATAAATTTCTGTTACTTGCCCGCAGCCTGCTGCCATTTGGCTTGCTGGCATTCTGGATAAACGGTCTGGCAAGCGCATTCCTGTCGTTCTTTGAAGGTATGCGGCTGGCTTATATCAAGAATATCGTTATTAGCGTGTGTATTATAATATTTTACATTGGCAGCCTGGTAATGGTGCCGCGCTTTGGGCTTATCGGGGTTGTTTATGCTCAAATACTCCAGTCCATAGTGTTATTAATCGTATCAACAGTATTGGTATACATTAAGTCGCCATTTTTCTCTTTTCGCCCACTAAACAGGCGTTCGGACCTATTTAAACAGATAATGGGTTTTAGTGTTAATATACAGGTTGTTTCGGTGGTAACTATATTTTTTGAGCCTGTTACCAAATATTTTCTCGCGCGTTACGGTAATATCAGTTTCGTTGGTTTTTATGAAATGGGCAACCGGCTGGTATTACAGGCACGGTCGCTAATCATATCCGCAACACAGGTATTGGTACCCAACTTAACCATTGAGGCCGAAAAATCAATTGCCGCACTTAAAACAGTTTATCAAAAAATTTTTGGCGTGGTTATGACCTTGAGTACCTGCATGCTTGCCGCCATAATAATTTTCCTGCCATACATATCAATTTTTTGGATAGGGCACTTTGAACCCATATTTGTACTGTCTACCTCAATATTAGCAATTGGCTGGTATGTTAATATTATTTCAAGCCCGGTTTATTTTGTAAATTATGCTACCAATTCGTTAAAAATAAATCTTAACGGGCAATTGATAATGGCTGTTTTAAATCCGTGCCTTTGCTTTATACTGGGCATGCTATACGGAAGTTATTTTGTAGTGTTGGGCTGGGTATTGTCGCTTGTTGCAGGATCATTATATACATTAGCAGCAAGCCACAAAAAATATGGAATTGATAGTATAAAACTTTTTAAACCCGAAATAAAACGTATTACCTGGAGCATTGTTTTTACAGTTGCTGCATGGTTATTGTATAACGCGCTTATTAAAGGCCATTCGGTGTATACGATTGCTTTGCTTGCATCGATACTATTCATCGGCCTTGCTGCAATTACCGTATTCGCCGATAAACATGTTGGTTATGTTATCAATACAATAAAGTTAAAGTTCAGGCAGTCCCGCGCATGAAAATATATATAAGAAATATTACGAACAGCCCTCATATGGTATTTATCATAGCGTGGTCGTTTTGTATTTTACTGTATTCATTGCATGGGGCAGGTTCAATGCCCCCGCTTTCTTTTGACCTTTTTCTTTTTTTGCTGTGCTTTATTGTTCTGTTTGGGATTACCTCGTTTTTCTTATATAAAATAAATTTTACAATCAAGTTTACAAAACCGGTTTATATCAACTATAGGTTGCTGCTTATTGTTAATAGCATCATATTTCTTCCAAATTTTATTTATAGCGGTATACCGGCGCTAAGCGGCGTACGCGATGAAAGCTTTGGCTTACCAATGGTAATGGACATAGCAGCATCGCTTAACGGCTTTACCTGTATTTGCTGTTATTATATGTATTTAACAACCCGCAAAAAAAAACAATTGTTATATTGTTTTTATTGTTTGTTGCTATATGCCCTGATGATCTCCCGCGGATTTATTGCAATAACTGCAATCACGATGTTTTTTTTATGGCTGAATGTTAAAAAACCGGCTTTAACAATTTTTAAAATAGGCGTAATAGCTGCGGGCATTATTTTCGCCCTTTATCTATTTGGTGTTGCCGGCAATATACGTACAAAAGCTGCCCTGGCCGCAGTAGAAAACCCCGATGACCCTGCCGATGCCAATGTTGAATACAGTAATGAACCCATATTTGAAATAGGCGACCCGCAAGGGGCATTTAAAGATAAGATACCGGGCGAATTCTTTTGGTCGTACCTATATATGGCATCTCCTTTGGCCAATTTACAGTACAACATAAATATCTCGTCGCGCCCATTTACCGAAAAAAACTTTATAACTACTGTTGTTAATGAATCCACATTCGATTTTATCTCCAAAAGGTATGACGGAAGTATCAAGGGTTATCAACGTAAAACACCCGAACTTTTAATATCTGCTCTTACGGTATGCACTACACTCGCGGGCAGCTACGCTACTGCAGGGTGGTGGGGAATGTTTTATATAATGATGGTATACTGGTTGTTCCCTGTATTTTATATTGTGCTTATGGCTAAAAATCCGTTTGCCATAATCGGGATAACGACATTGTCCACGATCTATCTCTTTTCTGCTTTTGATAATATGTTCGTTTTATCCGGGTTAAGTCTCCAGATATTTTACCCTATAGCGCTAAATTGGGTCCACAACACAAAAATTAATAAGGAAACAGAACCTGCACTTATTCAAGGAGAAAATGCCGGCCAGGAATGATCAACCGCTAATTACTGTTATTACTGTGGCGTTCAATGCCGAAAAAAGTATTGAACGAACCATTCAGAGTGTAGTTGCCCAGGATTACGGGCATATTGAATATATTATTATTGATGGCGGCTCGAAAGATAACACGGTTGATATTATTAAAAAATATGCTGATAAAATAGCTTTTTGGATAAGCGAACCCGATAACGGCATATACGATGCCATGAACAAAGGAATTGATAAAACAAAAGGGGATTGGGTATATTTTTTAGGCGCAGGCGATATAATGCTTAATGTGGCCGGAAAAATATCACCGCTATTAAAAAACAATAGCACGGTTTATTACGGCGATGTGTACCGGCTTGATTTTTTGAGGTTATATGATGGCCGTTTTTCACCGTTCAAGCTGGCTGTAAATAATATTTGCCACCAGGCTATTTTTTATCCGGCAACTGCATTAAAAAAGTATAAGTACAATACTAAATATAAGCTGCAGGCCGATCATAACTTAAATATGCAGCTATATGGCGACAAACAATTCCGGCTTAAATATATTCCTATTGTAGTTTGTAATTATGAAGGGGCAGGCTACTCCGAAGCAAACTGGGATAAGCCGTTTTTTAGGGATAAGATGAGCATCATTCGCGAAAATTTTTCTTTTACCATTTATTTATATGCACAGCTGCGCCGGCTGATAGCCAAAAAAATTAAAAAAATAGATTATACAGCTTGAAGTTATTGAGAAATGAAAAAAGTTTGTGTAATTATTCGGGTATATAATAGGGTAGAAGACCTTGGGTATTGTATTGACATTATACGCGATACCTGGAAATTGCTTGATTATTACATTATAGTAGTAGCTAATGGCAGCAGCAATGGTTTTGTTGTTGACGATGAAACAAAGGCGAAAGCCGACAAATTTATCGACTTGAAAAGTAATGCAGGGCATTATAAAGGCAATGCACAATTATTGCTGGAAGGAATACCACAAATTACTGCGGATTGTGAATATACCGTTTTACTCGAAGCTGATACCTGGATTTATGGCGATGGTATTATAAAAAAATACATTGATAAGTTAGGTGCCGATAAAGCTGTTTGGGCAAGTGCACAATTTTTCAGCTATGCATTAAACCTTGCGACAGATTTTGCCATAGTTAAAACTAATTTTATTAAATCACATCCTGATGCGGTTAATTTTGAAGGCCTTGCGGAATATTATGTAGCCCGTTTTTTAAAAAATCGTGGATTTGAATTTATTTACATGGATGAAATAAAACCTGTAAACCTCCCCAAGTACATAAGAAAATTCCCGTATGCGCCGGCAGGACGGTTCAACATTTTTCCGAAGGCTAAAATGGTAACGCATCATATTGAAGAAATACCGGGCGGCATGGAACAAAAGAAGGCTTATTTTAATGCTGTTGCCGGTTATAATTATTTTAATACCAGGCAACCGCTTAAAAAGCTAAAGCCTGGTTTAAATATAGCCGTAGCCATTTCATATATATTTCCGCATAAAAGCTGGTTTATTGAAAAATGATCGGATCAAAAACTTAATCACCACAGGATGAGCAATATTTATGTGCCAATACGTGCTTATGGCGATTTTACAATAACATCAGCGGTTGTAAAAAATCATTTTGCCGGGAAAGTGCCCGTTATATTACCGGGCTATATGAAAATACTTTACAAAGCCCTGGATGCTGGTGAATATTATGACATTGTTGATGAGATCGATCTTAAAATTTCGCCATTGTTTTTTGAGCTCCACAAAATAAAAAGCCCCGGCGATGCAATAAGGATGGTAAAAGAAGCATTATTGATAAACCACCACCTCAACCGTAAGGAGAATTATTTATTCGATTATGACAGCAGCAGGCTGAATATTTTCTTTAAGCAGTTTTCATATCCCGCTAAGCATACGAATATGTACCAGGCGAAGATCGCGTTGTTTGAAAAATACCTCACCAAAAAAGCCGAACCCGGCTTGCCGGCTTTTATAGACAGCTCAGCTATAAAAAAAGCTGTGTTTTTTCCCGGAAGCAGAAAAAAAGTAAAAATAATTGATAAACCTCTTATTGATGCTATATTAAATTCGGGCATATTTAAAAGCATCGAACTTTGTTACCACAAAAGTGAAAACCCTCCCGAAGGTGCTATAGTGTTCGAGGATTCTGAACAATTGAAGAACATTATGCTCGGGCATGATTTTATATTAAGTGCCGACAGTTTGCCGGTGCACATGGCATATTATTTTAACATACCTCACTTTTGTATTTATAACGATTTATTAAACAAACAATGGATAACACCTTACATGGAAGATAACAATAGTTATTTGCTTTATAATGGCGATATAAATGCTGCTATTAATACCCTGAAAACCAACCTGGCGGGATGAAAATATTGATAAATGATTTTGGTGGATATGCTTTCCCGGTGCAACTGAGTAAAGAGCTTGCCGAAAGAGGGTATGAGGTTATCCATACCTTTTTGGATAACATTAAAACCCCGCACGGTAATATGAACAACGGAGGATTGAAAAACTTACAGGTTATACCGGTAAGTTTGAAGAGTGAGTTTCGCAAGTACAATATAATCGGGCGTTATAAAGGTGAAACAGAATATGCCGGGGAAATTAATAACATAATCGGCCTGCACAAGCCCGACATAGTTATCTCGGCAAATACCCCCTTATTTACCCAGCGCCTTCTTGTAAAGAAATGCAAAAAAAAGAAGATCAAGTTTATTTACTGGTGCCATGATATACATAGCATCGCCATAAAAAACATCCTGGAAATAAAATTGCCCCGCACAGGCAAACCTTTGAGCGCTGTATTTAAACGCCTGGAAATAAGCTTGCTAAAACAAAGCGATCATATAATTTCCATAACTGGTGATTTTAGCCAAATATTTGAAAAATGGGGTATAGATACATCCAAATTATCTGTTATAAATAATTGGGCGCCCGTTAATGAATTGCCTGTATGCGCTAAAAGCAATGCCTGGTCACAAAAACTTGGTATAACCAGTTATACAACCATTGTTTATTCGGGCACAATGGGGTTAAAACACGATCCGAACCTTATTGTGCATGCTGCGCAAAAACTTGCACCAGATAAAAATATAATGTTTATAATTATTTCTAACGGAATAGGGGCAGAGCTTATAAAAAAAGAAAAGGGCCGTTTAGGCCTGGAGAATATTATGGTGCTGGATTTTCAGGATTATCACGATCTACCCCTTATACTTGGGAGCGCTGATATATTAATATCGGTACTGGAAAAAGATGCCGCCATGTACTCTGTTCCATCAAAAGTGCTTACTTATCTGTGCTCACAGCGACCTGTTGTTTTATCTGTGGCCGGCTTTAATTTAAGTGCAAAAATAGTAGCTGATGCAAATGCTGGTATTTGTGTCAACACCAACGAACTTGAAAGTTTTGCAGGTGCGTTAAAAACTTTAATTAATGATAAGGTGCTCAGAGAAAATTTGGGTGCAAATGGCAGGCGTTATGCCGAAGAGAACTTTAACATGAGCAAGATAGCTGATAAATTCATCCATATCATCGGGCGGCTATAAAAGTGCCGCTACATAACAACTGAACATACTGCTATACAGTTAAGTACAACCAAACGCTTCTTTATTCATTATTGGCTTTTCAAAAGGACAGTGATTTTAAAAACTGGCTGTTTTAATAGACTATAAATTAAAATATTATATATATCTTTTAATTTATTTGATAAAAAATAATTACATACAGGCTATTTATTAACTCCGGATTATCCATGTGCTAATATGCGATAACTGTAAAGCATTAGATAGCCGAATATTCCGTTTTGATATAAAATTAGTGTAAACACTTATTCTACAACAGGTTACACTCATTAGGCAGGAATGTCATGTTCAGTACTTAAATAATCTTACATACTTATTGAAAACCTGCAATATATCACTATGTTTGTACATACTACTTCTAATTATACATTTATCTCATAAATCATAGCCTTTTTTGGCACAGAGTTTGGCATTACTATAAGAATGCCAAAAATAATTTTTCAGAAAAATTATGCATTTACGGATTAGTAAATTAATTTAGCAAAAGTAACCAATTATAAACGTGTCTGTATGTCAACACGCTACTCGAAGTATTTGCCAGGTTTAGTTTTTTTGTGCGATGTGCTGTTGTTAAACCTCGCATTGTACAATTCGCATTTTATTACGTTCAACATATATAATCCGCAAAACACACCTGCTTTCCTGCTTATTGCTAACCTATCCTGGATACTTGTTTCAACTTTAACAAAAAATTTCAGTATAAATCGTCCACTTCATCTTAAAGAGAACATAAACAGGTTTTTATTGACACTTATTTATAACCTGTTAATAGTATTTAGTATTATTTTCTTTTTTAAAATAAATATTACTTCACGTTCAGAAGTATTGATCACTTATTCATTGTTCTTTCTTTTCATAATAATAAACCGATCATTACTGTTCTTTTTTCTCGACCATATCCGTACACGCGGCTACAATCACCGGCAAATTGTGATAGTGGGCGATGGTAATATTGCGGCACGGCTTGTGGATTCATTTTCGCAGCACCCGGAGTACGGCTATGATATGGTAGACTTTATTTCGGAAAACGAAATGCTGAGTATGTCTGAATATATATTAGAACAGAAACTGTTAGCGGAACATCCGGATGAAATATTTATCTGTTACCGTAAAATTGATGACAGATTGCTAAATCGGTTAATAGCATTTGCCAATCAAAACTTAATAAAAATTAAGGTCGTTTCTGATCTGATCCTTAACAATAATTATGCGCAACTGGTAAATTACCATAGCGTACCAGTATTACAAATTACGCCTCATCCTGATATCAGCCTGAAGATAAGGGTATTAAAACGGGGGTTTGATGTACTTTTCTCATTCTTTGTTATTCTTTTGGGCTCCCCAATATTTATATTACTATACTTCATTACAAAATTCACATCTGAAGGGCCTGCACTTTATAAACAGGAGCGGATCGGCCTTAACGGAAAACCATTTTACATATACAAATTCAGAAGTATGCATATAAATGCAGAAAATAATGGGCCGCAATTATCAAGCGCTAATGATAGCCGTATAACCAAATGGGGCAGGGTGATAAGGCAAACGCGCCTGGATGAACTTCCCCAATTCTGGAATGTATTGAAAGGGGAAATGTCAGTTGTCGGCCCCAGGCCGGAAAGGCAATACTACATTGAAAAAATCATTCAAAGAACGCCGAGCTACAAAAAACTATTTAATATTAAACCCGGAATTACTTCCATGGGCCAGGTGCATTATGGATACGCTGAAAATGTTGACCAAATGTGTCACAGGATGCGTTACGATTTGCTTTATCTTCAAAATTTAACCCTTAATTCAGATCTGAGTATTATAATGAAAACTGTTAAAGTAATGCTACAGCGTAAGGGCAAATAAATTGCTTTGATTTTTTCAGTTATTTATCGTTTTATTAAGAATTTCCCTATTTATTTCTAAATTTGTTTGTGCGGAATATATATGCATTAATATATTCGTATCGCATTTTTTTGAAACATGCCGTTATCACCCAAAACGGGTTTCGATGTTAGAAAAGAATACATGATCCACAGATACGCTACGTTTATTAAGGCCGTTAATCTCACCACTGATTACATCATCTTGAATATAAGCATGGTGCTTTCATATTTTATTGTTGACAGACCTGATTATTTTTGGATAAACAATAAACAGTATTTACCAATAGTGTTGGTATTCAACCTTATATGGCTTCTTGCAGCCAATATATCCGGGTTGTATGAACGTGTTTTGAATAAAGATTCGGTAAAAACATACCGTGTTGTTATTAAAACCTATTTCATCTTTGTAAGTTTCATTTGTTTTACCATAATCATTCTTATAGGCACCAAGCCTTACTTTGTTACCCGCGAATACCTATTTTATTCGCTGGCGCTGTTTGGTTTTTTCCTGGGGTTATGGAAACTCATTTTTCTCGGTATACGCAAAAGCGATCGTATGTCGTTAATCGATACCCGCAATGTGGTGATTGTTGGTGGTGGCCGTATTGGTTATGACCTTTATCATTTTTTCGACCAAAATAAGGAACGCGGCTATATATTGATAGGCTTTTTTGATGATCAGCCTGAAAAGGTAAAGGATAAGCACCTTTACCTGGGCGCTACGGATGATTGCATAAACTATGTTATAGCCAATAAGATAGACGAGATATTTTGTACGCTGCCAAACTCGAAAGCTGAAAAAATTGAGCAATTAATGCTTGATGCCGATAAAAACCTCATCCGCTTTAAGTTTATACCTGAGTATTATGATTATGCAAAAAAGCCAACATATATACAAAGTTTTGGCCATATCCCTGTTATTTCAGTAAGGCCCGAGCCACTTGAGAATATCCTTAACAGGGCTATAAAGCGGTTATTTGATGTTGTATTCTCTATTTTGATCATCATTTTTCTTTTTAGCTGGCTGTTGCCGATACTTGCAATAATTATAAAAATACAATCGCCGGGGCCGATATTTTTCGTACAGCTTCGTTCCGGGAGGGATAATAAACCATTCAAGTGTTATAAATTCAGGAGTATGCGTGTAAACTCCGATTCTGATAAAAAACAGGCAAGTCGCGACGACAATCGTATAACAAAAATTGGCAAGTTTATGCGGAAGACGAGTATTGACGAACTGCCGCAGTTTTTTAATGTACTGAAGGGCAATATGTCGGTAGTTGGCCCACGCCCGCATATGCTGAGCCATACCGAACAGTACTCACAGCTGATAGATACATTTATGGTAAGGCACTTTCTTAAACCAGGTATCACAGGATGGGCACAAATTCAAGGCTATCGTGGCGAAACGAAAGATACCGAAAGTATGCTGAACAGGGTAGAGGCAGATGTTTGGTACCTGGAAAACTGGTCGTTCCTGCTGGATATGAAAATTATATTCCTTACCTTTTGGAATGCTATAAAAGGCGAAGAGAACGCCTTTTAACATAATTTCTACCTGTTTTTAGGTAATTTTCACCCAATTATTTTAAATTTTACAGCAAAAAAACGGGAATTATACGTTTATCATTCCCTTTTTTTTGCGGAACTTGTACAGAAGTTAGAATACCCCGGAGATATTTTCTTAATTGTTAAAAATGCTTAACAAATAAAACATGGACGGAAAAATCAAACCATCGGAGCGGTCTGCTGAGGAAGAACAAATACTGGAAGTGCTTGCTGCGCACTGGCGTGCATCGGCAGCCGGCGATGCAAACGCGGAACATGATATTTACGATGACGATGCCATTTGCGATTATCCCCAATCGGGTGAGCGGATCATCGGGCGAAGTAATTTGCAGGCCTTACGTAGCCATCATCCGGGTAAACCATCAGGTTTTGATGTAAAACGGATTATCGGAAACGGCGATCTTTGGATCACGGAATATACCATAGTTTATCAAGGTCAATCTGCGTTCACTGTGAGTATTATGGAGTTTAGCAATGGCAAGGTTGTGCATGAGACACAGTATTTTGCAGATCCTTTTGAGGCGCCGGCCTGGCGGAGCCAGTGGGTTCAGCAGATGCCGTGATATACTTAGTGATATCAAGAAGTTGTTTATATAAGACCAAAACTTTATTTTGCACTAATGGTAACCGAAGAAAACCTTAGCGAACAATACTCGAAAATGTTAACTAAAGATCTGTTAGAAATTGCTAAAGATAAAACAGGCTATTCAGAACTTGCTAGCACAGTCGCGCTTGAAGAATTAAAACGCAGAAAAGTGTCCTCGGAGAAGATCGCTAAATACGAGCCTGTAGCTCGTAAAATCAATGCCCCTACAAAGGAAAACTGTCTTGTCGACCTTGAATTCCCCAAAAAGCTGCTATACTTTTACGTGCTGTGGTTCCCGAAGGTAAGGCATTTCTACTCTCCAAATTTCATGCAGAAAGGGTATATCTTAAAAAGCAATCAATCAAACTATTATAGTGTACTTGGTTTTATATCTATTATAGCCACAATTATAATTGTAGTTAGTCTATATTACAATTCGATAGTTGCATTTTTGGTAGTATGGATTGCCTTATTCTTGTTGTCGTACTTGTTTGACGTTTACTTCAACCGGCAAAGACAAATGAGGAATATTCAAAAAGCAGTTGATAGCGGCGAAATACCCTGGGGCTTTTAAATAGGTTATTAAAAGAATTTTAATCGAGTAGGAAGGTAAGGATTATTTCCTTACCTGTCCTCTCACACCACCGTACGTGCCGT
>Ga0302309_10001005_pt1 | contig 27776 bp, 20 predicted proteins | sample III_Palsa_N1_1_FD_200453 | JGI IMG/M metagenome (GOLD analysis project Ga0302309, IMG submission 200453) | Peat permafrost microbial communities from Stordalen Mire near Abisko, Sweden - III_Palsa_N1_1 | ecosystem: Environmental > Terrestrial > Soil > Palsa > Peat permafrost | place: Sweden... | reverse complement strand
AGACTATCGGCATTTGCGATATTTGATTTAATGATTTTTATTTTGTGTAAATGCTCAGCAACGAAATCTACATAATCATCTATCGTATTATATTTTTTTATTGTTTTTCGTCTCAAAAAAGCTTCATAGCTCATCGAGAAACGATTAATGGTGCCTTTTAACTTTCCATCATCCTGCAACGTCAAATCAATCGAGCAGGTAATTGTTCTGCTTTGTTTGGCTTCCAGCGTTATCCAATAAGATGACTTATTCATACTAAAAGCTCTACCCTGGTCATTTAAGCATTTTAAAGGTAATATACCAAAAGGCAGCTCAGCGTCTGTAGCATCCAGAAAGTAACTTTTTCCACCGGCAATAAAATGGGCAATCACGTAGTTAAAATCGCCAATTGATGGAAAAAGCCTTGTTATTAAACCATGTTCGCGAGTCGACAGTAATACAGCTTCTGTATTTATCCCAACAGAGTTAAGAGCCGTTACAAGCGTAAGGTTTATTTCGCTTATGCCTCCGTTATGGGTTTCAAATGCTTTTTTTATGCCGTTGTCGCAGTAAATGCCTTCGTAATTATTCCATTTGAAATAACCCTGTACCCATTTATAAATGGCTTTGGCTTTTTCGGTAGTATCGGTGATGCTTAAAATGGAGGGTGGAATATGATCTTTTACAAAGTCTTTTTTTCTAAGCTGATCGCCAAACCGTTGATTGTCTTTTAATCGGGCATCAATATCTTTCCATTCTTCGGTGACCTTGGTTTTTACACCTGTATAAGGGTTGGTAAATTCAATGAGATCAAAGTTTAAGGCCGACAGGTAATTTTTGGGCGATGTCATATACTCTTCTGCAATAAAAGCAGGAATATCTTTCATACCATAGACCAGTTTTACACAGCCGGCTTTTGATCCTCCCGCCGAAAAGCAGTTGGATTCTACTCCTGTCTCGGTTTTGGTAAGCTTTAAAGGTCCGCGCAAGGCGATATTGAACTGCCAGAAGCCGGGAATAAGCGCATCATATTCAGAATTAACCTTTGGTATGTTGCTTTGAAACTGCCAGCTGTGAAAATGATCAAAAAATGGGGTTATTAAAATATACCGGTATTCAATTACGCAGCCATCATGCAGGGCGGGCATAGCAAATTTTAAAGTACTTTGGTATTTATAATCGCGTGTTTTGTAAATCTTTTTTGTGTCGAGCTCTTCTACCTGCGTTGTCCCGTTGTCATCTTTATAAGTGGTTATACCAGTTATGTTATTAACGTCGTCACTTAAACTATTCTCTTCATTGTTTCTTACCGGAATATAAATGGTACCATGGCCAAAACCACGGTGATTAAATATTTTTATTTTTACGTGGTACTCATAGGTTAACCTGATGCTATTATCATACGATACATTAATTTGGGCCGAGCCAAATTCATTTAGCACCACTGCATTTGCACTGGTATCTTTATCGTATTTTTTCATATCAATTTCCTGCTGGCTTGCCTTGCCGTAATCGAAATTTTGAGCCGCCGATATTTTTGAAATAACTGATAAAATAATTAAGAACAGTAGCGTTTTTTTCATGATATTTAATTTGCAATAAGGACGGGGAAAAATAAAACATTATTCACGAAAAATTATGTGGATTTTAAATTTATAGTACTAATTCTTTTTATGACCTTTGCAGCCTTTGCATAAAACTTAAGGCGGTAAGATTTTAGGTAACATAAAAAATCTTATCCCGTTAAAGAGCAATAAAATACCTTGTAAAATAATACATCTTATTGATGAAACTTAATTTAAAGCGCCCTCTGGCATTCTTCGACCTTGAAACAACAGGAACTAATATTGGTGTTGACCGTATTGTTGAAATATCTGTTATAAAATTACATCCCGACGGCAGCGAAGAGGTGAGAACTTTTCGGGTAAATCCGGGAATGCCAATTCCGTTGGAATCATCGTTGGTGCATGGCATATACGATGAAGATATAAAGAACGAACCCGCTTTTAAGGAGATTGCCCAGTTAATTGCCGATTTTATTGACGTTAGTGACCTGGCGGGATATAACTCCAATAAGTTTGATATACCGATGTTGATGGAGGAGTTTTTAAGGTCGGATGTTTTGTTTGACCTGGATAACCGCCGTTTTGTTGACGTACAAAATATATTTCACCAGATGGAGCAGCGCACGTTAAAAGCTGCTTATCAGTTTTATTGCAATAAACAAATTACCAATGCCCACTCGGCCGAAGCCGATACCCGCGCCACTATGGAAGTTTTGCTTGCCCAGGTAGCCCGTTATGAAAATACCGAATGGGAGGATAAAAAGGGAAACAAATCTATCCCGGTTGTAAACGATGTCGAAGGGCTGCACAATTTTACTAATCTGAGTCGTCCAGTTGATTTTGCAGGAAGAATGGTTTATAATGAGGCTGGTGAAGAGACCTTTAATTTTGGCAAGCATAAAGGTAAATCAGTAGAAGATGTATTAAGGATTGAACCGAGTTATTATTCATGGATGATGCAGGGTGATTTTCCTTTATATACCAAGCGCAAACTGGAAGAAATACACAACCGTTGGACAGCGAAAAGAATTGCCGAACGTCAACCTAAACCAGTGCAACCCAAGCCTCAGCCAACAGCTCCGGTTGATACTAATGCAGAGGCGAAACCAGCCGATAAGCCGGTTAAAAAAGATTTTCAGAAACCTAGTTACCCAAGAAATAACGAAAATATAAGACCGGATCAAAAACCTTTTAAAAAGCAGGATAGTGAACCGGCCAAACCTGTAAACGAAGATATGCTGAAAATGCTGGCCGATAAGTTTAAAAAAGGATAGGCTTTTGATTTCGGAAGTCGGAAGTTCGATTTCGGAATTTGTTATTTAAAAAATCGGTATTGGAGAGGATTTTTAATTTTAGGTGATGTGGCAGATAATCTTAATTATCGCCTCCCAAAAAACTGATATTCCTTTTTAGGCCGCTGAATTTGGTTCGTTTTACGGCGGAGTTTTTAAATACTTTTTGAAATACTTCTTCTGTAATGTCCTCCCAATCCTGCTTTTTTAAATTTAACAAATCGGGGTGGGGGGTAAAAGCTGGTTCCTGATGCAATACGGAGAATTTGTTCCAGGGGCATACGTCCTGGCAAACATCACAGCCGAACATCCAGTCGTCCATTTTACCTTTAAACTCCGCGGGAATTTCATTTTTTAGTTCGATGGTAAGGTAAGAGATACATCGGCTGCCATCAACGATATAAGGCCCTACAATAGCTTCGGTGGGGCAGGCGTCAATACAATTAGTACAGGTGCCACAATGATCGGCTGTGGGGGCAATATCATATTCCAAATCAAGATCAACAATCAGCTCCGCTAAAAAAAAGAAGGAGCCAACTTTCTTGCTGATCAGGTTGCTGTTTTTACCGACCCATCCCAGTCCCGCTTTTTTGGCCCAGGCCCGGTCCAGCACCGGTGCCGAATCAACAAAGGCCCGTCCGTGTACTTCGCCTATCTGTTCGTTTATAACTTCCAGTAATTCCTTAAGCTTTTCTTTTATTACCTGGTGATAATCGGCGCCATAAGCGTATTTGGAAATTTTAGGCCCCGTGGGATCAATTTGTTGATTGGGGGTGAAATAGTTAAGTCCCAGCGAGATCACCGATTTTGCATCATCAACCAGTAAGCGTGGATCGAGGCGTTTGTCGAAATGGTTCTCCATGTATTGCATTTCGCCCTGCATGTTACTTTTTAACCATTTTTCCAGCTTAGGGGCTTCGTCTTCCAAAAAATCAGCTTTTGATATACCACAAAAAATAAAGCCCAACCTTTTGGCTTCATTTTTTATTAAAGTGCTGTATTGCTGTTTGTTTTGGAACATCGCTGCAAATATACCATAAAACTGAATTTTTAAATAATAGGTTATTTGCCAATATAGCGATGGGTTTTAGACCTTGGGTGTTCGAAACGTTGGGTATGGTTACTAATATTTAAGGCGGGTGTCACCCTAGCGCTCGAAGGGTGTGCGTGGGGTATACGCTGATGCACTGCCGCTGGTGCAAAACGTGAATGCATGGCGATATAGGCCTTTGCCCGCATGCTTTGAGTGCCTCCGCATGACACCCTTTTTGATTTTTCGAATACCTAAGACTTCGAATCCATAGCCGGGTAAAAAAGTGTGAGAATTTAAAGTATCCTCGTCAATCGCATCTAAACAAAAAATCCCCTTTGAAACCAAAGAGGATTTTAAATATCAAAAATTCCCCCTTCAGGGGGATAGGGGGTTAAAAACTATGTCTTAAGCTATTGCTGAATGTTTTTGTTGACCAGTAACCGCTATCCAATATCCTTCTAACGGTCATCAGCGGATAATCAGGATCACGTTTATCGGCCAGCTGGAACGCCAGCTTAAAGCCATATTTCTGCACTATCGGCAGTACCGGTTTTTTCCATACCCCAAACGGATAAGCAAAGTATTCCATTTTTTTGCCTGTAATTTCTTCCAGTTTTTTGGTTGGCTTTTCAATCTGAATCACCCAGTCATCCTTTTTTGGATTTGGGTCATGTTTATATCTATCAACCCTGTGGTGATCCCAGGTATGGCTGGCAATTACGTTTCCTTCGTCAGATAATTGTTTAACCTGCTCTTTGCTCATGTAATGCGGGCGACCTAAAGAAACCGTCATTATGAAATAAACAGCTTTGAAGCCATATTTTTGTAGCGTAGGACGTGCAATCTCAAATTGATCCAGATCGGTATCATCAAACGTAAGCATAATGGGTTTGCTTGGCAGCGGAGTGCCTTTTGTAAGATAAGCGTATAACTGATCGGGCAGTATAGTGTGATAACCACTGTCGGCCAGCATTTTTATGTGTTCTTTAAAAGCAGCAACAGGGATAATATAATCTTTTGATGTTTTTGAATCTGTTGGCCTCCAATCGCGAATCTGGTGGTAACATACAATTGGCACTTGTTTGCGGGCCATAATAGCAGCATTGTTTGCTGATTGTGCTGAAGAAACTAAAGCGGAAAAAGAAAGGGCCGCAACAGCTATAAATTGTCTAATCATTTGAAAACAGATATGTTGTATTTGAGATTTTAAAGTGGGCAAAAGTACTATAATTTTGCCTTTGCATATAAATAAAGAATAACAATAAATGTTTGGTATTATTGAAAATAACCTGTTTACAAGGTTATTCTTTTCCCTTCGGCAATTGATCTTTTTGCAGCATCCAATATTTCCATCACTATCATATTGTACTTTAACGAAGATAGGTCATCGGTACCGGGTAATTGATTATGCAGTACCGCGGTTAAATAAATTATCGGATCATTTATTGGTGCAGCCAGCGGGGCGACTGTTTTTGAACTTTTAATATTTTCGCGCATCCGGCTTACTATATGGCTGGTATCTAAAGCATGCAGGTAGCCTGTTTCGCCATAAACTTCAAAATCTTTTATAGAAAATGGCCAGTTCCACGATCCTTCTATTTGTCCTGTAGCGCCTTTGTACTCTACAATAACAGTAGCGTCATCTTCAACTTTTGGGTAGATGGTAGGTTTATAATGTCTTGCAACGGCTGTTACCGCAATTGGTCGTTCGCCGTGCATCATCCAGGTCATCAGATCGGCGCCGTAGCAGCCAAAATCATTAAGCGCGCCGGCTCCGTTTAATACCGGGTCGGTAAGCCATGCTAAAAACTCTTCGCTGCAGCCAATTTCTTTTGGCCCCTGGTGCCCGTCATGCGCCACCATTTTCCTGATACCGCCAATAGTACCCGTGTTAACCGTATTGTATATATCCCAGTTGGAAGGATACCAGGTTGTTTCGTAATTGGTTAGCACTTTGATACCGTATTTGTTGGCCAGTACTTCCATTCTTTTGGCCTGACTTAACGTAGCCGCCAATGGTTTTTCAACCATTACCGGAATATGGAGCGGTGCACAAACTTCAACAATATCTACATGGTTAGCGGCAGCATTATAACCTAAAACAGCATCGGGCTTGGTTTTAAGAACCATTGTTTTAAGATCAGTAAAAAACAATGAATCGGGTATGTTAAACTGCTTGCCAAATTTTACCCACAGCGCTTTGTTAGGTTCGGCTATGCCAACAATATTAGCCGTGCCGCTTTTATACCGGTTTAAAATGCCATAAACGTGGTTGTGGTTTAAACCGGCAATGGCTAACCGCAAGCTGTTTTGTGCATTGGCAGCACTCAAAAATGCAGTAAGTAACAGGGTGAATAAAAATGGTTTGATTAAATTTTTCATGATCTATTTATCTGTTGATAACGAATATGGAGAATCTGCATCTTTTGTACCACGTAATTTGTTGGGCTGGGCCGACATGTTAAAGTTAATGTTTGCGCCCTTTAGCAACGCTTTATGGCTTAACCAGTTAAAATCATAAGGCTGGCCATTAACAGTCATGGTGTTTACATAAATATTGTTGTCGCTATTGTTAGGGGCATTGATCACAATTTTTTTGCCGTTTTCAAGGTTTACAGTTATTTTCTTAAATAGTGGTGCACCTAATACATATTGATCACTTGCCGGGCATACCGGGTAAAAGCCCATAGCCGAAAATACATACCATGCTGAGGTTTGGCCATTATCTTCATCGCCGCAATAGCCATCGGGCGTAGCCATGTATAATTTGTTCATGGCATCGCGCACATGATATTGGGTTTTCCATGGCTGGCCTGCATAACCGTATAAATAGAGCATGTGCTGTATGGGCTGGTTGCCATGCGCATACTGCCCCATGTTTACAATCTGCATTTCGCGGATTTCGTGGATCACTTCGCCATAATAGCTGTCATCAAAAATTGGCGGCAGTGTAAATACGGAATCCAGCTTGGCAATAAATTGTTTTTTGCCTCCCATCAGGTTAATCAAGCCCTGCATATCCTGAAAAACGCCCCAGGTATAGTGCCAGCTGTTGCCTTCTGTAAAGGCATCGCCCCATTTAAATGGATTGAAAGGCGTTTCAAAAGATCCATCCTTATTTTTGCCGCGCATTAAGCCGGTTGATGGATCAAACAGGTTACGGTAGTTAAGCGCACGTTTTTTGTAGATGCCAATTTCTGATTCAGGCTTGTGTAAAGCTTTACCTAACTGGTAAATAGCAAAATCATCATAAGAATACTCTAACGTACGTGCTGCATTTTCATCTATCTTAACATCGTAAGGTACATAGCCCAACTGGTTGTAAAATTCAACACCTTTGCGGCCGGTTGCCCTTGGACCTTCGTTATTGGCGCCATGAATCAGCGCCTGGTATAATGTTTCAATGTCATAACCGCGTAAGCCTTTTATATAAGCTTCAGAGACTACCGATGCCGAGTTGTTACCCACCATTACATCAGAATAGCCGGGGCTCGACCATTCTGGTAGCCAGCCACCTTCTTTGTAATCGTTTATCAGGCCCTCCTGCATCTCTTTGTTAATGCTGGGGTAAACCAGGTTAAGGAAAGGATAAAGCGCCCTGAAGGTATCCCAAAAACCGGTTCCGGCAAACATATAACCCGGCATTACTGTGCCGGTGTATGGGCTGTAATGCACCAATTTGTTATTGGCATCAATTTCGTAAAGTTTATTAGGGAAAAACAGCATGCGGTACATGCACGAATAAAAAGTGCGCATCTGATCAACAGTGCCACCTTCAACCACTAAATGGTTCAGTGTTTTGTTCCAAACAGTCTTCGCTTTTTGCTCGGTAACATCAAAGCTGTCATTACCCTGTTCTCTTTTTAAGTTTAATTCTGCCTGTTCAAAGCTTACAAACGACGATGCTACTCTTAAATGCACTTTTTCGTTATCGCCGGTTTTAAAGCCGATAACTGCGATAGCATGCTTGGCATGTAATGATAAAGAATCGGTTAAGGTAGAATCGCTATAGGTTTGCGCAATTACGATCGGTTTATCAACATAAATTACAAAGTAATCCTTAAAGTTTTTCAAGGGCCCACGGGCAAACTTGGTTGAGTAACCGATGATCTTATTTTCGCCGGGGATAATTTTAACAAATGACCCTTTGTCAAACGCATCTATTATGATATAGGAGCTGTCATTTTTCTGGTAAGTAAACCTGAATTGAGCTGTTCTGTCAGTCGGCGTAATTTCTGTTGTTACATTATGATCTGCTAAAAAAACACTGTAATAATAGGGCTTGGCTATTTCCGCCTTGTGTGAAAACCAGCTTGCCCGACCATTTTGCGATACTTTTAAATGCCCGGTTACCGGCATAATGGCAAACTGGCCATAATCATTCATCCATGGCGAAGGTTGATGGGTTTCTTTAAAGCCGTTTATTTTATGGGCATCATAAGTGTATTGCCAGCCATCGCCCATTTTGCCTGTTTGCGCTGTCCAGGTATTCATACCCCAGGGCAAAGCAATAGCAGGGTAGGTATTCCCGTTTGACAGGTCGTACTTGGAGTCGCTGCCCATTAGGGGGTTTATATAATCTACCAGGTTAACAGTTTTAGCTGTTTGTTGCGAAAAGCCTTTAACTGTAATTAGTAAGGCAAAAAAGAGGAAGATATTTTTCATTACAATAGTAAGGGGATATTATGGGATGTTGTTATTTTAAAATAAAGACGCGTTTCCACCCAGTTTTATTTTACCGAGGTGTTTATATGCGGCTTCGGTAGCTTCGCGACCACGTGTAGTGCGCATTAAAAAGCCTTCCTGTATTAAAAAAGGTTCGTAAACTTCTTCAATAGTGCCTTCGTCTTCGCCCACTGCGGTAGCTATAGTTTTTAGGCCTACCGGGCCGCCTTTAAATTTATCAATTATGGTACTTAATATTTTGTTATCCATCTCGTCGAGCCCATGTTCATCAACATTAAGAGCATTTAAGGCATATTTGGCAATTGCGGTATCAATATTGCCATCGCCCTTTATTTGGGCAAAATCACGGGTGCGGCGCAATAAAGCATTGGCAATACGCGGGGTACCACGACTACGCCGGGCAATTTCATAAGCGCCTTCATCGCTGATGGGTGTTTTTAATATAGATGACGATCTTAGCAGGATGGTGGTTAATAATTTGGCATCGTAATATTCCAGCCGGGCATTAATCCCAAAACGGGCACGCAGGGGAGCTGTTAACAGACCCGAACGTGTGGTGGCGCCCACTAACGTAAATGGATTTAAGGAGATTTGTACCGAACGGGCATTGGGGCCGCTCTCCAGCATAATATCAATCTTAAAATCCTCCATGGCAGAATATAAATATTCTTCAACCAACGGGCTTAAGCGATGTATTTCGTCAATAAATAAAATATCGCCTGTTTCTAAATTGGTGAGCAAACCGGCGAGGTCGCCGGGTTTATCCAAAACGGGGCCGGAGGTGATTTTGATACCTACACCCATTTCGTTTGCAATAATATTGGAGAGGGTGGTTTTGCCTAATCCCGGTGGACCGTGCAGCAGCACATGGTCAAGCGCTTCGCCGCGTTGACGGGCAGCTTGCACAAAAACCTTTAAATTGGCTAATATTTTATGCTGTCCGGTAAAATCCTCAAACGCTTGCGGGCGTAAAACTTTTTCAATATCACGTTCGGCAGGAGAGAGGTGGTCGCGGTCGGGATCTAAATGCTCGTTCATGCGTTTTAGTGATTAGAGACTACTAGTGATCAGAGATCAGTTTTTTATTTTAATGGTTTTTGCCCGGAGTTTGTTTTCAATAATCAAATCTATTAAATATGCATGATTTTTTGGCTAATCACTGATCTTTAACCTCCAATCTCTATCCTTCGGGATACTTCCTGAAAATAGAGTTGATTTTCATCTGGATCACACCAAAAAAGGCTTCGCGGAAAATACTTGTCGACATTTTTGATGTACCGGCGGTACGATCAGTAAATATAATAGGCACCTCCACTAATTTATACCCATGTTTTATGGTGGTATATTTCATCTCGATCTGGAAGGCGTAGCCCACAAATTTTATTTTGTTCAAATCGAGCGTATCAAATACTCGGCGTTTGTAGCACATAAATCCAGCAGTAGAATCCTGAATATCAATGCCGGTTATAAAACGCACATAAACAGATGCAAAATAACTCATCAGTACACGACTCATGGGCCAGTTAACCACGTTTACGCCATTGATATATCGTGAACCAATGGCGGCATCAGCGCCTTCAACACAAGCCTCTCTGAGCCTTAATAAATCATCAGGGTTATGGGAGAAATCGGCGTCCATTTCAAAAATGTAATCGTAGTTACGTGCAATGGCCCATTTAAAACCGTGAATATAGGCAGTGCCTAATCCTTGTTTGCCGGCGCGCTCTTCTATAAACAGCCGTTCGAGATATTCAAGCTGTAATTGTTTAACTATATTTTGAGTGCCGTCTGGCGATCCATCATCAATAATCAACAAATGAAAATCATGGGGTAAGGAGAAAACCCGGCGAATCATCCGCTCGATGTTTTCTTTTTCATTGTAAGTCGGGATAATAACTATGCTATCTGGCACTGAAAAAAATATAATAAAGAGTGGGTAAAATTAATTGATTTTGCCAGTATTAAAAATAAAAAAGCAGTAAAGTAATTTTACCTCACTGCTTTTTTACATAATGCACCAAATTTACAGTTGGTGTGTATCTGCAATTACCTGGTTATCAACATAAGGGTCAGTAATGTAGTTGCGTTCCTTCAGCCGCGGCGAAACAAACATAAATATCACTACAAACACCCCAATAAATATTACGAAGAACCACTCGTAATTTGCGCCCTTAAGGTTACGCGCCCACCAACCGCCATTTTCGATAAAGCCATTAACAACGGCGGTAATAAGATTACCAAACGATACTACCAGCAACCAGAGCCCGGTCATGGTGCTTTTCATTGATTTTGGCGAATGTGTGTAAGCGTATTCCAGACCGGTAATTGATACCAATACTTCGGCAGCTGAAAGTATCATAAAAGCCAGCACCTGCCACCAAATTGACGGTGTGCCGCCGTGATCGATACTATTGTGTGTAAAGGCGATCACTACGAACGACAAAGCAGTTAAAACTAAGCCGGTACCAAGCCTGCGAAGCGGAGTGGTTTTTAACCCTATTTTATCTAAAAACGGATATAGCCCATAATTAAACAGCACTATAAATATCATCAGGAAAATAGTATTAAACGTTGATACTGAACCTGGATCAATAACGAATGAAGTAAAGCCAAGATTGATATTGCGGTCTGATTGAGCAGCATAAAGTGTCCATTCTGAGAGGCATTGATCCCAAACTGCCCAAAATGCCAGGGCGAAAAAGAAGACTGCCATTACGCGGTAAACGGCTTTCATGCCCTCTACCTTTTCGGGATCGAATGGGCCTTTGGCAACGTCCAATAACGATTCGCCCGGTTTGCGTTGCCCCATATGGGTTAATGCATAAAATGTTATAAATACCAGGTTATTGCGGTTAACGCCCTGCGGCGGAACTTTTATGTATCGCTTGCGGCCCAAAAAGAATATCAGGGTGGCCAGTGCCATCAATATACCTGGGATACCGAAAGCCCATTTCGCTCCATATAGCCTATAAGTAATTGGAATAGCAATGGTTGATAACATAGAGCCTGCGTTGATGCTAAAATAGAACCAACCGTAAACCTTCGAAAGCAAATCCTGGTTGCTGGCATCAAACTGGTCGCCCACATTGGCCGAGACGCATGATTTTATACCACCGGCACCAATAGCAACTACAAGCATACCGATTTCAAAGCCGCCAAGGCTGGCATCGAACATTGATAATAAAAGATGTCCAAGGCAGTAAACCATTGATATATATAATATGAGCTTGTATTTGCCGGTAAACCAGTCGGCTACCATGCCACCCACAAAAGGCAGCGCATAAGCCACCATTACAAACAGGTGATTTAGCTTATTGGCGTGTGCGTCGGCTTGTTGGGATAACGCAGCATTGCCTGTGGGGTTAAAAAACTGTTTTACCAAAAACAGTGTGAGTATGGAACGCATTCCATAAAAGCTGAATCGCTCTGCAGCTTCATTCCCTATAATAAAGGGAACACTTTTGGGGAATCTTGATTTGACGGGTGCCGAAGCCGGTATTGTTTCTTCCATTATTTAAATTAAAAATTTTGCTAAAGTAATATATTTCCGGTAGATCAAAATTTAATGCTGATTGTACGCTTAAATATGAGGTTAATATTTGGTTACTGAATAAGTATAGTTCTTATTTATTTGTATGCTGTATTAGTGACATATTTAGTTATCATTGGCAGCTTTTTCGGCTTCATCCTGTTTTTTAGGATCAATATATTGATCGTCGTGCACATCAGGCATGTTTCGCATATCCAGGTTTTGTACAAACGCCCAGCGGCCATTTTTTTCGAGGTAGCCATCGTAACTTAAATCGGGCCCATAGCTGTTTAACTGATCTTTTAATTTCCTGTCGGGAGGCGAAAGGTGGTCAAATACAATTAAGTTATGATCGGGTACGTATCTTAATAACATGGAGGCCTGGCTGGTATATTCAAATACAACCCTTTTACGGGTTTTAGCGGGTCCATCAAAAACGGGCATACCAAAAAATGGCTTATCATCTTTAAAAGAAAGTACATCAATCACTTTTTTGGTTGCCTTTATTGTATAGCCTTTCCAGCCCAATAGTATGTAATACGATTTTGGCGAAACAACATGTATAATTTTATAATACTGAGCGCCATACCATTTATAGCTGTTTGTTATAGAATCTTCGGGATTGGATAACTGTGAGGAATAATCATTTAGCGGAAACATTTTTAATTGGCCGCCGCTGTTCATTTGTACGGTGCCATAATACCGGTAGCTGCCATCATCGTTTTGAACGTGCCAGGTTAATATGCGGAAACGACTATCTGGCGAATTAGTAATGGTGATGGATTTTAATGAATCAAAGGGGTAAAGGAATGAGTTAGGCACCTTTAGAGCGCTCACCAATGTTTTAATTAAAGCGTAGTTGGCATTTTTACGCTCCACGTCGAGCGTATCATTTATTAAATGTTTGCCCAGTTTTTTAAGCGTATCCTCGTACAGGTGCAGTTTTTTAAGGTTAACACTTTCGTCGGGTTTTTGGGCAAAAATAAAACAGGGCATCAGGGCCAGCAAAGAGCAAATAATCAATAACTTTTTCATGTTACTAATTAACGCAAATTTTCAATAACCATTGCGCTTGCACCGCCTCCGCCGTTACAAATTCCGGCAGCGCCATATTTTCCTTTATTTTGGTTAAGTACATTCAATAATGTCACAATGATTCTGGCTCCCGAAGCACCCAGCGGATGCCCTAAAGCCACCGCACCGCCGTTAACATTCACCTTTGCCGGATCAATTTCTAAAAGCTGGTTATTGGCAATAGAAACAACAGAAAAAGCTTCGTTAATTTCAAAGTAATCTATTTGTGCTGTTGATAAACCAGCTCTGTGCAACGCTAATGGGATAGCCTTTGAAGGAGCCGTTGTAAACCACTCCGGCGCCTGTTGCGCATCGGCATAAGAAATTATTTTAGCTATTGGCTTTATGCCCAGTTCGTCCGCTTTTTCTTTACTCATTAAAATCAGGGCTGCAGCGCCATCATTTAATGTTGAGGCATTGGCTGCGGTAACCGTGCCATCTTTTTTAAATACAGGCTTTAATCCCGGAATTTTATCAAACTTAACTGCATTTGGTTCTTCGTCATCAGCAAATAAAGTGATATCGCCTTTTTTATCTTTTAATTCAACGGGAGTAATCTCTTCTTTAAATTTGCCGTCGCCCTGGGCTTTTTGTGCTCTTTTATATGATTCTATAGCAAATGTATCCTGGTCTTCGCGGCTTATATGGCATTCTGCGGCGCATAATTCAGCAGCCGAACCCATATGATAATCGTTATAAACATCCCATAAGCCATCTTTTATCAGTCCGTCGGTTAATTGTCCGTTGCCCAGTCTGTATCCATTTCGAGCCTTATCCAGGTAGTAGGGTACATTGCTCATGCTTTCCATGCCGCCCGCCAAAACAATATCATTTTGACCCAATGCTATGCTTTGGGCAGCCAGCATAATAGCTTTCATACCCGACGCACATACTTTATTAACTGTAGTGGCAGGTAAATAGGGTAAACCGGCAAATATGGCTGCCTGGGTTGCAGGTGCCTGCCCTAAATTGGCCGATAACACATTGCCCATATAAACCTCCTGTACCTGACCTGGTTTAAGACCAGCCTTTTCAATGGCTGATTTTATAACCACTGCGCCAAGCTGTGTGGCCGATAAATTGGCTAAACTACCTCCAAAACTACCGATAGGGGTACGGGTTGCTGAAACAATTACTACTTCTCTCATAAAATAATATTAAAAGCGAACGGCAAAGTTAATATATTTACTATGTATGCATAGTAAATATATTATTGAAATTCATTTTTTAATTTAGCAAAGGCCTCATCAATAAGAAAAACTGCTTATAACAGAAACTTATATTATTTTTGCGGGGTTACAAACATAGATGGCAAAATTATCTTCAACGCGCCAAAAGGCTATTTTACGGAAATACTCCCGTAATCTTAAGTTTTTTATGATGCTGGCCAGCGTTTGTGTAATTGTTTTTACACTTCCAAAACAGGCAAAATTTAGTTATGATATTGAAAAAGGACGGATATGGAACCAAAAAGAACTGATATCGCCCTATAATTTTGCTATACTGAAAACGCCGGAGGAAATTGAGGCCGACCAGAAAACCGCGCTTGCCAGTATTACGCCTATTTACCAGTTAGATGAGGACATGGGCGGCCATGAAATAGATGGCTTTAAAAATGACCTCGAAATAAAATGGCACAATTCGGGATTTAACAACAGGCAGAAAGCCAATTATATTGCTGCCGGAAGCAACCTGCTAAACGAAATTTATAACAGGGGCATTTTGACGCTTAATGCCAAGTATCAGCAAAATACCGAGAATTATCCTATCACCATTTTAAATAAAAATGTAGCCACGGATAAAAATACAGCCGATTTATTTACCAAAGAAAAAGCATTAGCCTATTGCGACAAAGTATTAAGTGGCCGTACAGATATTGACAAAGCCTTTTTGCTGGATCTGCTCAGCAACCGTTTGCAGTATAATTTGAGTTACGATAACAAATTAACATCGCGCCTGGAAAAAGAAGTGTTGGATGGCCTTTCGACCACGAGGGGCATGGTGCAGAAAGGTGAGATTATAGTTGCAAAGGGCTCTGTTGTAAGCGACGAGGTTTACCAGAAACTGCAATCGTTTAAAAAAGCATTTGAAGACAATGCCCGGATAAACGGCGACCGAAAACTGGTGCTGCTGGGGCAATTTTTGCTGGTTGGCATTGCCATTACTTTATTGATGGTGTTTTTATACCTGTTCCGTAAGGATATTTATGAAGATAACCGTTTGGTGAGTTTAATTTTACTGGTAATTACGGCCATGCTGGGCACGCTTTCATTGGCTATTAAGCTACAGTTGCCTAACCTGTATTTTATTCCTTACTGTATAGTTCCTATCATTATCCGCATTTTGTTTGATACGCGTTTGGCGCTGAATATACACTTGCTGGTGGTATTAATTGCCGGATTTTTTGTGCCCAACAGCTTTGAATTTGCTTATTTTGAGATCACCGCAGGCATGGTTTCTATTTATAGCATTAAAAATTTGATAAGGCGCGAGCAATTCCTGATATCGGCCCTGATTATTACATTTAGTTATTTTGTTGCTTTTTTGGGGATATCGCTTATCCGAGAGGGGAGTTTCAGGAATTTTGACTTGATGGATTTTGTTCCGTTTGTGGTGAGTGTGCTGCTTACCTTGCTGGCTTATCCGCTCATCTATATTTTTGAAAAGGTATTTGCCATTACATCAGATATTACCCTCATAGAGCTTACAAATACTAACGCACCTTTGTTGCGCGAAATGGCCTTTACTGCGCCTGGTACTTTTCAGCATTCGTTACAGGTGGCTAACCTGGCGGAAAATGCTATTTACTCCATAGGTGGTAATGCTTTGCTGGTTAGGGCAGGGGCCTTGTATCATGATATTGGTAAAATTGAAAATCCGCTGTTTTTTATAGAGAACCAAAGTCCGGGTTTTAATCCGCACGACAAGCTATCATACCAGGAGAGTGCTCAGATTATCATCAGGCACGTGAGTAAGGGTATTGAAATGGCGCGGAAGGCCAATCTGCCCGAAATTGTGATAGACTTTATACGAACGCACCACGGCGATACCCGGGCCGATTATTTTTACCAGTCGTTTTTGAAAAATTTTCCTGAAAAGATAGTGGATGAAAACACATTCAGGTACCCCGGTCCGATTCCGTTTTCGAAAGAAGGCGGTGTTTTGATGCTTGCCGACTCGGTTGAGGCTGCCTCAAGAGCATTAAAAGAACCCGATGAAGCCTCGATAAGTAACCTGGTTGATCGCATTGTAAAATATAAACTTGATCAGAACCAATTGAAGGACAGTGATATAACTTTGAAAGATATTGAAACCATAAAAACTATTTTTAAACGGATGCTGATGAGCATTTACCACGTGAGAATAGATTACTAGAAAAAACACTTTTTTTTTTGACGGGATAACCTAATTGCTATATTTGCAATCCCGAAAAAAAGGGATTATTAGAATAATATACGGAGAGATGCCTGAGAGGCCGAAAGGAACAGTTTGCTAAACTGTCGTACTGGCAACGGTACCGAGGGTTCGAATCCCTCTCTCTCCGCCTTCGCCAGCTGAAGCTGGCTACGGCGGATGAAATCCGCTAATAGACTGCGAAGGCTGGCTTCGCTCGCCAAGTAGGATGTTTGGGAAAACAGCTTACCAGCTGAAAGTTAAGAACATTAAAAAAGCCTAACAAAGTTGAAAGATTTTGTCAGGCTTTTCTTATTTTAGTAGCAACCGAAAACCTTGTTATGTGGTACTATGTATATATCCTTGAGCTTAATAATAGCAAACATTATGTTGGCTGCACGGTGAACATAAAGGAAAGATTTTCCCGTCATAAAAAAGGGTATGTTACTTATACTAAACCACATCTGCCGGTAAAATTAGTATGGTGTTGTTCTTTTCCTGATAGATATAAGGCTTATGAGTTCGAACGATATTTAAAATCAGGTTCGGGAAGGGCGTTTGCGATAAAGCATTTGTTTTAGGATTCTTTTGCAAGCAGAATGCTTGCTACATTTTAGGTCGAAGTTACGCTTACGCTAAACTTCGACCTGTGGCGTATTGTTAGCTTTAAACGCATCAACTATGATCTTGTATAATTCATCAAAATTACATTTTAATCCATTTGCGGATATACTTATCGGAGATTGGTAGGTTTTGTAATTAATTTCCATTGTTTTTCGTTTTATAAAACTATTTTCTTTGTTAATATATTCATCTGGGTTATTAACTATTATCATTATAAAATTCTGATTGGCAACTGTTAATTCTTTAATTTCCTTTATATCTTTCCATAATATTAAGCCGACTGACGTACCACCTGAATTATCATTTATCCCATTATTATTGATGACAAGTCCAGGTGTGTTGTCAATAATTTTCTTAAAAATAAAAGTTGTACATAGGCCGAAAAAGAGAATTGAAACAATTCCTACTATGAAAATCTGTACTGGACTTGCATGAACACCTTGCATGCTTATTTCTTTAGGTTTCATTATAAACCAAGCCCCTAAAGCTACAAAAGCGATTGATCCCGCTAACATTAGTGATAATTTCAACTTACTTAACGGTATTTCAATTTGTTCGATTTTTGTCATTATTGAGGTTATTTGAGTTTATACGACTTGCGCCGGAATGTGGTGGTCAAGTTCAACAGAATCTCCAAATTGAAAGATGTTTAGCTAATTAAATGCCTTTCTGATTTACATCCCTATGTTCATCGTACTAAATCTTTAAATGCAGCTTCACAATCATCAAGCGCAAACACCGCCCTTTCATTTAAGCGGAACACTTAAATAAATATATGTCCTGACGACACGAATAGACAGAAGAATATTCAGCTCAGCGCATTTTAAAATGTATTGGTGACATCTAAAAAAGTCGAAATACAACCATAAGGAATGTTCATAAACAGACATCCAAACACACAAAAGCTATATAACTATCTTTATATCAACAATATAAATACAAAATCGCCTGCATTTAAATGTGCAAATTATGTACTTGATATTGGCAATAAAACTATATATGTTTGTAACAAACCTGTTGTTTACCAATTAATGTCCTGTTATAAGATTCATACGGATCAGGAGTTAGCGCACCTGTTAAGGGATAGCGATGAGTATGCTTTTACCGAAATTCATAACCGGTATTATGGCATACTGTACCGCCATGCCTATAAAAACCTGGCCGATGAACAGGAGGTGGAAGACATATTGCAGGATGTTTTTATTTACCTGTGGAACAACCGCCAGTCTATTGATTCGGCCGAAAACATTGCAGCTTATTTATATACAGCTGTACGCAATAAAATGCTTAACAATTTCAGGCACAGCAAGGTTAAACAAAAGCACATCTCATCGCTGCAATCATTCATCAACAACCATCAGCCCGAAACTGATGAAAGCATCCGCCTAAAGCAATTAACTGCTATTATTGAGGCTGAGGTATCCCAGCTTCCACCCAAAATGCGCCAGGTATTTGAAATGAGCCGCAATGGTAATCTTTCACATCAGCAAATTGCCGAACAATTGCAGATTAGTACGCACACTGTTAAAAAACAGGTAAATAACTCCTTAAAAGTTTTACGACTAAAACTATCCGGCAAATTTTTTTCACTTTTTTTCTAATTCATCTACTCCCTAAGGCCTACTTAGGTGCATATAGCATAATCAGGAGCATCAGCTCCGCCACCAATTATGTCTAAAAAAGACGCAGCAGACTTATTGAACAGGTATCTTGCCGGTAATGTAACCACCGATGAAAAGGCTTTGGTTGAAAGCTGGTATGTAAACTATTCAAAAAATGCCCAATTGCCTGATATGGATGATCAGCAATTGGAGGACAGCCAGCAGGATAATTTATTAAAATTATTGGCTAAAATACGCCCCAGAACAAAGCACAACTACTTTCGATATGTAAAGGTAGCTGCTGCTGTTTCCGGTTTTATAATTGTATCATTGACACTATTTAAGCCACTCCTCTTTGATAAAAAACAAACAGCAACTATAAAACCTGTACGTAATACGCCGCCGCCCCTGCCACCGGGAGGTAATAAAGCCATGCTAATTTTATCCGACGGTAGCTCCATCGCCTTAAACGATGCCAAAAAAGGGCAACTGGCTAATGATAAAGGTGTGCAAATCAACAAAAAGGCAAATGGCCAGATTACCTATACGCGTAACGGGGTGAGTGCAAAACAACCGGTTAACGCTTTTAACACTGTAATTACCCCGCGCGGAGGGCAGTACCAACTGGTATTGAGCGATGGTACAAAGGTTTGGCTCAACTCGGCCTCGTCATTAAAATACCCGGTAACCTTTACGGGCAACAAACGCGAAATTGAACTTTCAGGAGAGGCGTATTTTGAAGTTGCCCACGATCAGCATAAACCATTCAGGGTAATATCAAATGGGCAGGTGGTTGAAGTTTTAGGCACCCACTTTAATGTAAACGCTTATGCCGATGAGCCTGCCGCTAAAACTACGCTTTTAGAGGGCTCGGTTAAAGTGCTGTCAAATGGACTTAGCAAAACAATAAAACCAAATGAGCAAGTGCTGCTGAAAGGTGGCTCCATGGATGTTGTTAAGGTAGATGTAAATGAAGCCGTGGCCTGGAAAAATGGCTTCTTTTATTTTAAAGACGATGATATTAAAAGCGTTATGCGCCAGCTGGCCCGCTGGTACAATGTTGACATCAAATACGATGGCGAAATACCGCAAAGAGAGTTTTCGGGCGAGATATCCAAGAATATTGATGCCTCAAAGCTATTATCCATTTTAAGTTTCGAGAAGATAACCTATCATATCGAAAATAAAACCATTATTATAAAACCATAAACCATATCCATTCAAACCAATTAAACCAATAAATTATGAGAAAAAAGATACAAATGAGACTTTAAGGCAATCGCCTAACCACCAGGTTACTTAAAAATGCGTACCCCGACGGGAATCAGGGCACGCGTATTTGAGATAACCTCCTTTTCAGGATAACAAATTCATTTCAGCAAATTGTGTATTAACTCAAACTCATCAAAAGTATGACTTTAAATGTTATTTTAAAAGCCATCAATAAACCGTGGCTGCCCCAAAAAACCTTATTGGTTATGAAGCTGACAACTTTTATATTACTAATTACCTTTCTGCAATGCAGCGCCAATGTATTTAGTCAAAAAATCAATATTAACGAAACTAACGTCCCTTTAAAAAAGGTATTGAGTTTAATTAATCAGCAGTCGGGCTATGTCTTTTTTTATGAATCAAAAGACATCAAAAACAAAACGATAACTGTGAACATTAAAGATGCCTCCATTAGCGAAACATTAAATAAATGTTTAAAAGACGAACAGTTAAATTATGTAATTATTCAAAACACCATTTTTATAAACAAGCAGGAGGCTAAACCCAATACTCCCGCAGTATTACCGGTGCAGGCCGCAGTGTTAAGCATAACCGGGCAGGTATTGGACGAAAAGAATCTCCCATTACCAGGCGTTACCGTAAAACTTAAAGGCAGTGCGGTTGGTGCGGTGACTGATAACCAGGGCCAATTTAAAATAGATGTGCCCAACGCTAATGCAGTGCTTGTTTTTTCGTTTGTTGGCTATGCCACGCAGGAAGATGCTGTAGTAACGGATAAGCCCATGGCTATACACATGAAGCTCGATGAATCAAAGCTTAGTGAGATAGTAGTAATTGGCTATGGCAGTATAAAAAAATCGGATTTAACCGGAGCGGTGGCCTCCGTACAGGCTAAGGACCTGGTAACAGCCGGTTCAAGCTCTGTTGATAAAGCCCTGCAAGGTAAATTAGCCGGTGTTGATGTAGAATCAGCGGGCGGTGCTCCGGGTTCGGGCATGTCCATACTGGTTCGCGGTGTAGGTACTATTAATAACACTACGCCGCTTTACGTGGTGGATGGTATGTATGTAAGCAGCATAAGTAATATTGCGCCGGGTGATATTGCCAGTATATCTGTATTAAAAGATGCATCGGCAGCAGCCATTTATGGTACACGGGCGGCTAATGGTGTAGTTTTGGTTACCACAAAATCAGGTTCGGGTGGCCAAACATCCATCTCGTTCGATTCGTACTACGGCGTTCAGCGTATCCAGAAAGAACTCAGTGTATTAAATGCCACGCAGTGGGGACAAGTTGATAATGCCATGCATGACAATGCCGGCGTAGCCAGGTTACCACTTGCCAACAACCCCGACTCATTAGGGCCGAGTACTAATTGGCAAAATGCTATTTATCGCACCGCGCCTATTCAAAATTACGAACTGAATATCAGCGGCGGGGGCAAAGGCACCACTTATAGTGTTTCGGGAGGATACCTTGATCAGAAAGGTATTGTTGATGAAACCGGATATAACCGTTATAATCTCCGCTTTAAATCTGAAACAAAATTAGGTATTTTAAAATTCGGCGAATCGGTTATTCTATCGCAGGAAAACTGGCAAAATCTTCCGGGAAGCTGGGGCGGCCAGGGTGGTAATCCGGTAGGAGCCGCGGCAAAAAGCATCCCCGCTTTTCAAATTTATGATCCAACAGCCGTTGGCGGATATGCCGGACCTACCGGATCGGTAATCAACGTGGAAAACCCTGTTGCGCAGTTAAACTTGGAACAAAGTACCACCCGTACCAACAGCGCTTTAATTAATACTTTTGGTCAGGTTGATATTGTTAAAGGCTTTTATTATAAAATCAATTTTGGATACACCGATTACCTTACCCATGATTTTGATTATAAGCCACGCTACCAGGTAGGTTCTTTCTTCAGTAATGCAACCAATAATATCAATACTGATGACAATAAGGATGATAACACCGTGCTGATCGAAAACACATTAAATTTTGACAGGCAATTCGGCAAAAGCCATATCCAGGCATTAATAGGCTATACCTATCAAAATGAAAACTACCAATACAATAACGAAACAGCCGCAGGTTTACCTGATGGTATTTACCAGGCCGACGCCGCTACAGGCGCAACACAAGCATTTGGTAATGCATCGCAGGCTTCATTAGTTTCCCAGCTTGGTCGTGCGGTTTATTCTTATGATGACCGTTATTTGTTTACAGGTAGCGTAAGGCGCGACGGATCGAGCCGTTTTGGTTCTGAAAACCGTTATGGGGTTTTCCCCTCGGTTGCGGCCGGCTGGAATATTTCAAATGAGCACTTTTTCACCAACAGCAAATTGGCCAGCGTAATCAGCTTATTAAAATTACGCGGCAGTTATGGTATACTCGGAAATCAGGAATTTGGTAATTACCAGTATGGTGCGGCTATAGCCTCAAACGTTAACTATGTAACGGGAACTGGTCAAACATTATGGTCAGGCTCAACACAACAGGCTTATGCCGATCCGGACATTAAGTGGGAAACATCAAAAACTTCGGATGTAGGAGCTGAATTAGGCTTCTTTAATAACGCCCTGAACCTGACTGCTGACTATTACCATAAAGTAACCAGCGATATGCTTGTTCAGGTACCTATACCGGGTTCGGCGGGCTCAACCAGCAGTCCATATGTTAATGCGGGATCTATAAGCAACAATGGTTTGGAGCTATCTTTATCATACCACGGTATTGCGCACGATTTCTCCTATAATGTATTCGGGACTTTCGCAACCAATCAAAACAAAGTATTATCCCTTGGTTCAGGTTCTGAACAAATAATTGGAGGTTATCCGGATTTACATGGCGAAGGTACAACTACCACACAGGTTGGTGGCCCGGTTGGCGCATTTTACCTCGTAAAAACAGCCGGAATTTTCCAAACACAGGCGCAAATTGATGCTTACAAAGATAAAAACGGGCAGCTTATTCAGCCAAATGCAGCACCCGGCGATATAAAATTTGTTGATTATAATGGCGATGGACAGATCTCGGATGCTGATAAACAATATGTAGGGAGTCCTAATCCTAAATTCACTTATGGATTCGGTTACAACGCCCGTTATAAGAACTTTGATATGTCTGTATTTTTTCAGGGCACCTATGGAAACATGATATACAATGGTTTCAGAATGGATCTGGAAGGGATGAATGTTGATTATAATATGTCAACCACCACCTTAAATGCCTGGACACCTACCAATACTAACACCAGCATGCCGCGGGCCGTGTATGGCGATCCAAATGGAAACGACCGTGTATCAGATCGCTTTTTAGAAAGTGGCTCTTATTTAAGGTGTAAATCGTTACAGCTGGGTTATAATTTTAAAATGCAGTCTTTACAAAGTATAGGAGTTAAATCGCTAAGGGCTTATATCAGTTTTGATAACTTGTTCACCATCACCAACTATACCGGTTTAAATCCCGATTTAGGTGTGATAGCCGGTCAGAACATATTTAGCAGGGGTGTTGATTATAGCTACACTGCTTATCCATTGGCTCGTGTATCAACCATAGGCATTCAATTATCATTATAACCAAATAGTTAAAAAACTCATGAAAAAGATAATATACATATCAATTACCATGGTAATTATACTTGGTGGTTGTAAAAAATCAACACTGGAATTAAATAATCCCAACCAAATTACCACAGCAACCTACTGGAAAACATCAGCCGATGTACTTTCAGGCCTGGCAGCTACCTATAACTCCTTTGTTACCGAGGCACAAACCGGCTTATATACGGTGCGCGGCGTTGAGTTGATGAATGGCCGTGGCGATGATTTCTTTATCCGGAATGATGTAAGCGATCTTTATACGCTATCTACATTTACCAATACCGCATCTAACGGTGTTTCAGGCGGATATTGGAATACCTGCTATCAGGGTATTTTTAGCGCCAACCAGGTAATTGCCTATGCACCCGCTATACAAATGGATGCAACCACAAAAGCGCAGGAAATTGCCGAAGCCAAATTTTTACGCGGATTATTTTACTTTAACCTGGAAATAAATTTCCAAAATGTGCCATTGCGTTTAACCATCCCAAAAACGCAAAAAGACTATTATATAGCCAAAAGTCCGGCAACGGCAGTTTGGGCACAAATTGTTCAGGATTTTACTGATGCTGCGGCAGCATTGCCAGCCTCGTATCCGGCACAATGGGTTGGCCGTGCAACATCGGGCGCTGCTTATGCCTATCTGGCTAAAGCCTATTTGTACCAGGGAAATTACGCCTCAGCCGAAGCAGCAGCGGGCAATATCATGAAGGGCCAGTACAGCCTTACCGCAAATTTTTCAGACAATTTTGATGCGACACATGAAAACAATGCAGAATCTGTTTTTGAAATTCAACTGAGCGACGTGGGTGGTACAAACCCATGGACCACCGGATCGGGCGAAAACTTAGGCACCACAGTTGCGCAGGAGTTTGCCCCTTCGCAGATAGGTGGCTGGTTTGAAATATGCCCTACCGACAGTCTTTTAAGTGCATTTATGAAAGAAAAAATGCCTTCAGGAAATTATGATATAAGATTGCCTGCCACTTTGGTTTGGCAGGGCGAAACTGCTGCACTGGGAGGTAATACTACCTTTTATCAGCAACCCATTGCTAATTTCTTCCCCGGCGATTTCTCGTCCTATCATTCAAGACTTAAAAAGTATCAGAATTTTAATCAGGCAAACGAATTGGTGGGCGCCAATAACACCCAATATTCTTCCAGCAATAATGAACGCGTGATGCGCTATGCTGAAGTATTAATGATACATGCCGAAGCGGTTACCATGCAAGGCAGACCGCAGGATGCTTATGTTGATGTTAACGCCATCCGCACAAGAGCAGGCTTGAGCGCTTTACCGGCCGGCTATTCGCAAACACAAATGATGACCGAGATTATGCACCAGCGTGAGATCGAATTTGCCCGTGAAGGCGACCGTTTTTACGACTTGGTAAGATGGAACCTGATACAACAGGCATTAACCAACAGCGACAAGGTTGGCAAGCAATATTATGCAGCTAAATTCAATTACTTCCCAATCCCTCAATCAGAGTTGGACAACAATCCATTAATGGTACAAAATCCGGCTTGGGGTAATTAACAGGTGATAGCATTACTTTATCTGTAAAAAAAGCGATTTGAAACATATGTTTCAAATCGCTTTTTTAATTTTAGTGTCCATGTGGTACTATGTTTATATTGAACTAAAAAAGGCAAACATTATTTGCCAGGCATTTTTTAATCTTCTATCGCCTCGATGCCTTGTTCTTTCAATTTTGCTAATCCGCCTTTCATTGCTTCGACTTGCTCTGGTGAGTGTCCTTGCCAAATAGTAATCTCGCCAACAATCTTAAAGGGCTGTTTTGAGCGGTAAGATTTTGTTGGATTACCCGGAAATTTTTTGTCGGTTAAATTGGGATCATCCTCAATTGGCCCGGTTGGCTCTACTAAATATATTCTTCCACGTGCATCGCCTAAAGCAAGTTCAGCACCCCAAATAGCAGCATCAAGCGTAGCAGTGAGATAGATATATTCCGCTTTATTTTTTTGTCCGTAATTGGAGTTGATGCCAATTTCAATAAAGTCGCCAATCTTCAGGTCGGCCTTTGTGCCGTGGAAATACGTCTGAGCAAAGGGCTTTGGAGCAGCTTCATTAGGTTTGTTTTCACTTTTGTTTGTTTCCATAGTTGTTGGTGTTATCGCCAATAAAATTAAATTAAAAATTTTAGCTTTTACAAGCAACATCCAACTTCACAATCACGGTTTATACGTGTAAAATATTATATAAAGCTGTTTAAGGCATCTTCAAGCAAAGTATTCTCTCTTACCTGTTCTTGGCCTGCCTGTTCAAATACAATGTGTCCGCTATTGAATCCGTTGTTCATTTCAGCCATCATTTTTGCGGCGGCAGGTGTAAAGCCAAATGACTGGTATGATGCGACATACTGTTCTGCCGGGATAATGTCTGCACTTACCGGCCGGTTTAACTGGTATGACAATACATAGGCAACATCATTTGCTGAATACTTACATGGGCCCGCCAGCTCAATGGTACGATGGCCGCTCCAGTTTTCCTCCAATAAAAGTGCGGCGCGCTTGCCGATATCTTTTGCTGCAATCATCTCCACAGGCAGGTCCGGTGGATTTAAAAAACTTGGCAGCTTTCCGGTTTCCTTTGCATAACTGATATTTCCGGCAAAATTCTCCATAAACCATGCAGCACGAATACTTGCTGTAGGCATGGTCAGTTTACTGAATGCCTGTTCCATATCGTACAATTTTTTTATCGCCCCGGTGCCTCCGGATAAATGGGCACCTACAGAAGAAAGATAAACCACCTTTTTTGGCTTTGCTTTATTTATTGCAGTAACCAAAGCGTGGAGCATCCGGTTATGATCTTTCGCCGGATCAATTGAATCGAACAGGGGAGGTGTCATTACAAACACGCCTGCTGTATTGTGGAAAGCTGCTTGCAGTGCGTTGGCGTCGTGCAGTTCTGCTATGGCTACTTCAGCACCGCTATTTTTCCATTCCGCGCCTTTTGCCGGATCACGGACAACGGCCCTAACCGGCAGTTTTTTTTCAAGTAATAGATTAGCTGTCACCCGGCCAACCTGGCCTGTGATTCCAATAATTGCATACATAATAAAATGATTTTAGCGTTAAAAAAACGTGAACTGGCAGATCGGTTAAACCAAAACAGCGCCGCCATCAATAACCAATGACTGGCCTGTCATATAGGATTGTTTCATCAGGTAAACGAAACCCTGTGCTATATCTTCGGCTTCACCAACTCTTTTTAATAACAGGGTACTCTCCAGATATTTGTAAAAACCTTCGCGGTCCGCTTCGTTCAGGTTGTTCCATAAATTTGTTTTGATAACACCGGCCGCTATATTGTTAACTCTTATTGGCGCCAGTTCTACAGCCATAGCGCGTGTAAAGGCGTCCATTGCCCCGCATATAGTAGCTCCAAGGCTGTATCCTTTAGCCGGGCGCTGGCCAAAGTTGCCGCTCATTAAAGTAACCGAACCACCTTCATTAAGGTATGGTGTTCCATATTTTATGGCTGCAAATGCTCCCCAAAAACGTATGGTGAAAAAGTCTTTGCTCTTTTCAATATCAGTGTCGTTCACCAAACTCATGGTGATGTTTTCGCCTGCAGTATAAACCAGATGATCAAAGTTGCCGATCATATCGAAGAAATCTTTAATGCTCCGTTCCTGGCTAAGGTCAACTGCATAGCCTTTGCTGTCCTCTGGTAATTCATTTAAGGCACTATTTATCCTGCTTTGATTACTAGATACGATTACAATACTTGCACCTTCGTTTGCGGCTGCTTTTGCTGTAGCGAGGCCCAGGCCAGAACTACCACCTAAAATAATTACTTTTTTACCCTGCAATTGGCTTGTTTTAATTTGATTTTCCATGATATGTTAATTTGATAGAACAAAATTCCGGAATTATTCCAGTAAGGCATTTACCATTTGGTAAAAACGTATGCAGGGGTTCTTTGTTTATTGATTAATTGTTCGCCATCGTTGGAGTTGTCTCCAACGATCCCGCCATGCTTTCAAAACCCCGCAACTTTGCCATTGTTGGAGTTGTCACCATAGCCGTTAACTTAAGGGATTAAAGACTTTGTTAATGATTCGGAATGCGGGCTCTTTACCTTTTTTAGGCTCAATCATTAGGCTTTTAATGATCGGACAGAGGAATAGTTCACACC
>Ga0302309_10001002_pt1 | contig 27820 bp, 20 predicted proteins | sample III_Palsa_N1_1_FD_200453 | JGI IMG/M metagenome (GOLD analysis project Ga0302309, IMG submission 200453) | Peat permafrost microbial communities from Stordalen Mire near Abisko, Sweden - III_Palsa_N1_1 | ecosystem: Environmental > Terrestrial > Soil > Palsa > Peat permafrost | place: Sweden... | reverse complement strand
CGACTCGACAAAGAACTGCCAGATCAGTTGTCCACGCTTCGACCCGATCGCCTTTCTGATGCCGACTTCTTTTGCACGCCGTTCACTGCGGGCCGTGGAAAGGTTCATGAAATTGATACAGGCCAACAGCAACACAAACACGCCGATGATACCAAACAGCCACACATACTGGATCCTGCCGCCGGTATTCACCCCATCCTTGAATTCACTGCGCAAATACCAGTTATCCATGGGCAGCAGGCCGACCTCGGGATGATAAGCCCGCGACTCCGGTTTGCAGTTGTTATACTTCGCCAACCGGATATGATTGGACACAGCAGCCATATTGGTATTGGGTGCGATCTCCGCGTAAAGCTGCCAGGCGCTAAGCCCCCAGGGATCGTCCATCGTTTTAATCCCGGGTTCGGATTCCAGGTAGGCGGCCCAACTGCCGATAAAACCCAGGTCCTTAAAGGTGCAATTGGCGGGCAGGTCGGCATAAACGCCGGTGACGGTCACGTTGATATTGTTGTCGATCCGGAAAACCTCGCCCATCGGGTCCTTGCTGCCAAAGATGGCGGTGGCCGAAGATTTGCTCAGCAGAACGGTGTTGCCTTCCCTGATCCCCGCGCGGGTACCCTCGATCATGTTCAACGAAAGCATCTCCGGCGCATCGGCTTCCATAAAACAGCCATCGCTCCGCGTTGTTTTTGTGCCCAGGGTCACCAGATGGCTGCCATTCCAGGAAGACATCACCACATACCGGAAATTGTTGCCGTAGTGCGTGCGCAATTCGTTCGCCAGGGGGAAGGGCGTCACCGTATTCGTCCCCTTCTCGCCGTTGACGATACTGGTCTGGTAGACCTGCGCAATGCGCCCGTGGCCAGGTATGCTGGTATTGTAACTGAGCTCACCCCAGATCCAGATGCCGATGAGCAGGGCAACGGCCATACCGATGGACAGACCGGCGATATTGATGGCAGCATGCGCCTTGCCCTTGCGCAGACCGCGAAAAGCCGTTTTCAGGTAGTTCATTAACATGGTATAAAGCAAACCAAGCGCATGCCGGAATTGCATATCTTTGGAAACCATTTTTTTACCCAGCGGGCGCGACCCCGGATTGCCCGATTCCGATACAACCATATGGTCACCATCGAACAACTATACGAGATCTTTTCCCTTCATCCTTCTGTTCAGACCGACACACGTCTGCTCAAGAACGGGGATCTGTTCTTCGCCCTCAAGGGGCCGAATTTCAATGGAAACAGTTTTGCGCCAAAGGCGCTTGAAATGGGTGCGGCCTACGCCGTCATCGACGAGCCACCCGCTGCATCCTATGACCGTGACCGCCTGTTGCTCGTCCCCGACGTATTACAAACCCTCCAGGACCTGGCGCTCCACCATCGCCGGCAGTTCGACATCCCCTTTATCGCCATCACCGGCAGCAATGGCAAGACCACGACAAAAGAGCTCATCCATGCCGTACTGTCCTCGGAATACATCACTTACACTACACGCGGCAACCTCAACAACCACATCGGCGTCCCGCTGACGATCCTGTCCGTTCGCAAAGACGCCGAATTCGCCGTCATCGAAATGGGGGCCAATCACCAAAAGGAGATTGAAAGCTACTGCCGTTATGCACTGCCTACCCATGGCATTATCACCAATATCGGCCGCGCCCATCTGGAAGGATTTGGCGGCCCCGAAGGCGTCAAAAAGGGTAAGGGTGAACTCTATGACCACCTCCGCGACGAAGGCGGAACGGCCTTCGTGTTGCGCGACTCCGCCGACCTTCGACAGATGAGCCGCGGCATCCCCCATATCATTACCTATGGCACGAAGGACGCCGATTTTATCGGCTGCGTCGCGCCCTCAAAAGACAGTTTCCTGAATGTGGAGATCATCCAGGGCGCCACTACCGGCACCATACACACCCAAATGGTCGGCGACTATAACCTGCCCAATGTGCTGGTAGCCGTTACAGTTGGCAAACATTTTGATGTCGGTGATGTTAAGATCAGGAAGGCCATCGAAAAATATACCCCATCCAATAGCCGAAGCCAGCTGATCGAACGCGACGGCAACCATATCATCCTCGACGCCTATAACGCCAATCCGTCTTCCATGCGTGCCGCGATAGAGAATTTTGCCCAGATCCCGGTCGATCATCCCAAAGTGCTGATCCTCGGTGCGATGGCGGAACTCGGGCCGGAGAGCATCAATGAACACCGGGCCATTGTAGACCTGATCGGCAGGTACTCCTGGCAGCAAGTGGCCCTGGTGGGTGGGGATTTCCTGAAAGTCGAGCATCCTTATCTGAGTTTCGCCAATAGTCGCGAAGCAGGGCATTGGCTCCGCGAGGCTGGCCCGAAAAATGCATGGCTACTAATAAAAGGTTCCCGGAGCAGCAAGATGGAAGAAGCCCTGGGAAGCTAACACAAAAAAATTGCGACGATGAACACCAACAGGCTATCCCCGACATTGGCAAAAGCGCTGAACCAGCAGATGACCAATGAAGCGCACAATGCGCAGATCTATCTTTCCTATGCGGCGTGGGCAAGCGAAAAAGGGTATGACGGTATTGCCAACTTCTTATTCCGTCATGAGAATGAAGAGCGCAATCACATGATGAAGTTCCTGGAGTATATCCTGAAAAGAGGGGGTAAGGTCACGGTCACGGCCATTCCCGATCCGGGCCCCGAACCCACCAGCGTGAACAACTGCTTTGAAAAGGTCTTCAAGTCGGAGGTCGAGAATACCGAGAGCATTTATCGCATCGTCGAGATGGCCATGGCGGAAAAAGACTGGGCGACCTGGAATTTCATGCAGTGGTTCGTCAAGGAACAAACGGAAGAAGAGACGCTGGCGATCGACCTGCTGGACAAGATAAAGGTGGCCGGCGGCGAAAAGGCCACGGACAGCGCGCTCTATTCCTTCAACAAGGACCTGGGCTCCACGCCCGATGAGGCCGTTTTAGCCCAGGACGTGACGGTCGAAAACCCGTAGGCGCACCACCGTACCACCGCCCCCCGCTGTGGCCGCCCCATGCAACATTCCCGAGATTGGACTGTCTTTCATGACAGCCAATCTCAACCACATGTTCAAAAACTATGTCAAGATTGCCTTCCGCAACCTCTGGCGTCACCGGGCCTTCTCCGGGATCAACCTGCTGGGGCTTGCCGTCGGCATGTCCTCCTTCCTGCTGATCTTCTCCTATGTCTCCTTCCAGCGGAGCTATGACGCCTTTAACCAAAAGGCGGATCGCATCTTCCGGATCCGCTGCGACACGAAAACGCAAACCGAAGTACTGCCAACCGGTCTGACGGCCGGGCCCACGGGCGCAGCCATAAAAGCCAACTACCCCGAGGTCGAGTTGGAAGCGCGAATTTGCTATATGAGCTTTCTTACCCAGCATGGGGACAAAGTTTTCCAGGAGAAGCGAATCCTCGGCGCCGACTCCACTCTTTTCGCCATCTTTACGCTCCCCCTTCTAAAAGGCGACTCCGCTACCGCGCTGCGCGAACCCAATTCGGCCGTGCTCAGTGAGGCGGGTGCGCAGAAATATTTTGGGTCAGCCGATCCCATGGGTCAAACGCTCATGCTCGAAGGCAAATGGCCCATCAAGGTTACGGGGGTCATGAAGAATATCCCGCCAAATGCGCATTTCCATGGCGATATCCTCATCTCCATGAATACATTTGTCGGACACCTCTTTGGTAACTGGGACCACGATTGGGGTAATTTCAACTGGTTCACCTTTCTGTTGCTCCGGCCCGGCGCCGATGCCCCAAGACTGGAGGCCCGTTTACCCGCGTTCGTGAATGAAAAGACCGCCGACGTCACAAAGGCGACGGGCATGACATATACCCTGCACCTGCAACCATTGAGGAGCATCTACCTGGGTCCTACGCTCGACAACTATGGCTCGGGTGAACCTACGGGCAGCAAAACGAACACCAATATCTTCTCCATCATTGGCGCATTTCTCCTGCTGATCGCCTGCATCAACTTCGTGAACCTGACGACGGCGCGGGCGGCGGAACGCGCGCGCGAAGTAGGCATCCGCAAGGCCATCGGCGCCGTCCGCAGTCAGCTCACCTGGCAGTTCATGGGCGAGAGCATCCTGCTCTGCCTGATCGCGTTCGTGCTCGCCGTCGGCCTCTGCAATGCCCTGCAGCCGCTCTTCACACAACTCCTGGCCACCCATATCCCCCTCCATGCCCTTGGTTACAATAGCTATATCCTGCTGTTATTTGGCATTGCGATCGGCATCGGCGCCGTCGCCGGCATCTACCCCGCACTCGTCATGTCGGGCTTTAATCCGATCGCCGTGCTAAAAGGCCGTTTTGTGTCGACAAAAAAAGGCCTCGCGATGCGGCAGGTGCTGGTCGTTTTTCAGTTCACCATTTCCACGGCGTTGATCATCGGCACCATCGTCGTGTTCAACCAACTCCGGTTCATGCAAAACCAGGACCTCGGCTTTAAGAAGGACCAGGTAGTGGCCATCAGTTATTTTGGGGACAGCGTCGTCCGCGTCAACCAGGAGCGTATCCGCCAGGAATTGTTGTCGATCCCAAATGTGACCGGCGTTTCCTTCTCCTCCAACGTACCCGGTACGGCCCCCGACAACTGGTACCTCCGGATCACCAATCCAAATGGCACGCTGCAGGGCATCAACCTCAACTGGTACGTGGTCGACTTCAATTACTTTAAGGACTACGGCATAAAGATGTTGGCCGGGAGGGGTTTTTCGAACAGTTTCGCCACGGATTCCTCGAAAGCCATCATCGTGAATGAAGCCGCAGCCCGCAGCCTCGGCTACGGCGACCCCGTCAAGGCACTTGGTCAGAAATACTCGATGTGGGGTGTCGACGGCACCATCATCGGCATCGCGAAGGACTTTCATTTTCAGGGCCTCCAGGCCAGTATCCAGCCGCTTGGTTTCCGCATCCTCAACCCGGGATTCTATACCACGATCTCGGTGAAAGTCGCCGGTGATCATATCCAGCAAACGGTGGCGGCCCTGGGCGATCGATGGAAACAGCTCGCACCGACCCGGCCCTTCCAATATTCTTTCGTCGACCAGGACTTCGCAAAACTCTATTCCTCCGAGGACCGGTTCCAGCGCGTGTTCCTGTATTTCGCGCTGTTAGCCATCTTTATCTCCTGTCTCGGACTCCTCGGGCTCGCAGCCTACAGCACGATCCAGCGCACCAAGGAGATCGGCATCCGCAAGGTCCTCGGCGCATCGGTGGCGACGATCGTCGGCCTGCTGTCGCGGGAGTTCCTGCGACTGGTTGTCATTTCGCTGGTGATCGCCTCGCCGATCGCCTGGTTTGCGATGCACAGCTGGCTGGATAATTTTGCTTACCGGACGGCCATCCAGTGGTGGGTCTTCCCGCTCGCGGCGGGCGCGGCCGTACTGATCACATTCATGACCGTCGGCTTTCACTCTATCAAGGCGGCTGTCGCCGACCCCGTGGATAGCCTGCGAACGGAATAACAACCAATCCCCGAACGGTCACCCGCCTTCGCCGCGGAATGGTTATTTTTGCAGGATGGCCCACATCCTGGACAACCCGATTTGGAATGCGTTGATCACCGGCAACGCGGCATTGGCAGAGGGCGAAGGCGAGGTGAAGTGCTTTCCAGCGGACGTGGCCCCCTTCGTGGGACTCAAAGAAATAAACCCCGGCAATCTCGCGCGTTTATACCAGCGCGTGGCCGCGGAACGGGTCGCGGCGATCGTCGCGCCCGCGCCCATCGATATTCCCGATGTATGGAAAGTGCTTCATCGGATCCAAGCGCTTCAAATGATCCACCCCGCAACCCCAGCCAAACCCCATGCGTCCGCGGACAAACCCACGCTCATCCCGCTCACCAACCAGCACATCCCCGCCATGCTGGAACTAACGGCCCTCACCAACCCAGGCCCCTTCTATCAACGCACCATCCTCTTCGGCAGCTATTTTGGCATTGTCGATGACAGCCAACTCGTCGCAATGGCCGGCTTCCGCATGAACCCCGGCGACTTCATCGAGATCAGCGCCGTCTGCACCCGTCCGGGCTATAATGGCCGCGGTTATGCCCGGGCGTTGATCCTGCACCTGGCCGGCCTCATCCACAAGAAAAACAGCACCCCCTTTCTACATGTCCGCAAGGACAACAAAAGGGCGATCGAAGTCTATCACCAATTAGGCTTCACCACCCGCCACGAGATGACGATCAATTTCATCAAAAAGAATGTCCTCGCCGGGAACGAAATGTCCTGATACCGCGATCCAGGCATTATTTCCTCAGCACCACCTGTCCTTTGGCATAAATAATATGCACTTTGCCTTGGACCTGAACGCCCCTGACCTTCGTCAAATACACGGTTTCGGGCCCGCTACGGATCGTCAGTGTCGAAGGCGACAAATAAAAATAGCTCTCGCCCGCAGCGGAATCGGTCAGGGCCTGTTCCAGCGGCAGCAGATCGAAGGGCACCACGTACCGCCGCCGCCGCAGCGTGACCACGATCATGTGGCGGGAAGTGTCGAGTCGGAGGACGGCGGAGTCAAGCGGCAATACATACCGATCCTCATCGCCCGTCCCGAAAGCCTGATCACTGACCGAGAAATCGGGCAGCACAAAACCGGTACTGTCCACCTGGATGGCCCGCTTGTCTCCATTCGCATTACATTCGATCTGCTGATCGGCCGCTGTCATTACTGTTTCATATTTTGAAGCGTAGGCGATGTGCATCAGGCCGAGCAAGACCGTCGTTCGTCGCACACCGCCATAGTATTCCCTATCGAGCAGGGAATCATGACGCATCAGGGAATCGAGGTCGTTCCTGAACCAGGGCTGGAACACCCGGTAACCGTGCATGTCTATCAGATAGTCGGTGATCGAGCTGATGGCCTTGCGGTCCTCTAGCGGCGGGTCTGCTTTTGCCGGTTGCACCTTCCCGCCGGCGAAGAGCCCGTCTTTTTCAAGGATCTCCCGCAGCCGTCCCCGCTGCGCGGCAAGCGATACGGCGGGGGCGCTCCATGGCCCCCAAAGCGACAAGAGGGCCAGCAGACAAAGCGAAGCCGGTATGACGCGGATATCCTTGCGCGCCGAAAACACAAAATAGCAGGCCATGGCCGCCAGCCAGATGCCGAGCACCAGAACGTAATACCGAAGTTCCGTAATACCGTGCGACTCTATGCGCTTCCAGATGGCGATCCAAAGCAGCACGACGAGCGGGAACAGTGCCAGGTAGAAGAACCGGGAATAGGAATTTATCCAAAGGTTGGCGGATTCCTTGCGGAGCGGATAGATCAGCAGCAGGGCAAAGATGCCTGCGACCGCGAACCCCAGGACGAGCCAGGAGACCCAGCCCGAAGGCCAGTGGGCGGTAAAGATGATCTTGAAAAGATAGGCATAGAGGATCGCCAGGTAGATCGTAACGAGAGGAAGCAACACGAACTGCGTGAACACCTTTAATCCCCTGGGATAGTCGTCGATCGACTCGGGTCGGGCAAAGACCCGGGGAAAACCTGCCAGGAAAAAGATCGTGGAGAAAATACCGGCCAGGAACCACCAGACATCCTCATAAACCCTGTTGTGGACCTCCACACCGAACAGGCGCTCGATCGCCAGCAGGGCCAGCGTCGCACCCAGGTAAAGTGTCAGGGTGTACAGGACCGTCTGCAACGCCCGGAGAAAAAGTTTCCGGTTATAGTCCCAGAAGCCATTGGGGCCCGCTGCGGGTTGCGCATAGGGGATCACGGCGATCAGCCAGTGTAAAGCCAGGCCCAGGACCAAAATGTAGATAAAGCGCGGACCGGACAACTCCGGCTGCGTAAAATAAAAGACCAGGCCGAGGACCAACGCCAGCAACAGAAGCGCCACGCGGCCGGTCCGCCGCAGGTCCCGCGATTCGGCAAAGACGGTAGCCACCATCGTAAGCAGCATGCTGATATAGCAACCGGCAATCTTCTGCCAAAGACCCTGGTGCCATACAAAACCGTAATCAAGCCCGGAGGTCTGCATCAACAACCAGGTTCCGACTGCGGCAAGTGCGATCGTCAGCGGCCAGCGGCGCAGGGTTTTGAGCAGCTCAGCACCAACGGTGGTGATTGAAGGAAATTTCATATATTTTGGAAAAATTGTTTGTTATGGAGAAACGCCGCAGGATGAATATACAACGTTTGTTGATCGGCTTTATGATCCCTGGCCTCCTGTTAATCCTGGCCTTTTCTCACAAGCCGCTCACCTGGGTGGCGATCGGCGATAGCATCACCTATCTGAACGAGCACAAAGACGAGACCGGCAACCGGCTGACCAGCGGCTACCTGAGCGACGTCACGGCAAAGCTCCCCAACGTAAAATACATGAACCGGGGCCACAACGGCTGGACAACGACCCGGTTCGCAGACTCCATCAACCGGCTCGATATCCCCGTCGGGGACGTCTATACCGTATTCCTCGGCACCAACGACTGGTGGGGCGGCCATCGCATCGGCCACTGGTCCGACTACGACCAGGCCACGGGCGACAGCACGATCTATGGCTGTTTCCGCATCCTGATTACCAAACTGCACAGCCTCAATCCCACCGCACCCGTCATCCTCATCACCCCGATGCCCCGGGCGGATTTCGTGTACATCAACGGCGCGACCAACAATGCCTATGGTTCCTACAAAGAGAAAGCCGGCCAGACCCTCGAACAGGTCGCCGCAGCCATCATCGATATCGGCCATCACGAAAATTTAAAAGTCATCGACCTCTACCACGAAAAACGCCTCGCCATCCCGCGGCTGGTCCATTTCAAAAGGCTCAGAGACCCGGAAGCAGCCGGCACCTACAAAGATTACCCCTACCCCGATTACACGACGATCCCCTTCGATCCCGTAAAGGATGATTATCCCTATCCGCCAGAAGCGGTAGAGATGACCTATGACGGCTTGCATCCCTCCGACAAAGGTTGCGCCGTCATAGCCAAAAAGATCATTCGATTGATGAAACGCCTTTGATGTGCCCGGGAATCGGCCTTCAAGGTTTTGCGCGTCTACAAGGCGGCGTTCAGCAGATGCCGTCTCCGGGGCTCCACTACTGCGGCAGCCATGGTCCGGTGCACGCTGTCGACAATATGCGAGAAGGAAAAGAATTGTATAAGGGCGCTGGCGCAATTACCCATCTCCGCGAGATGTTCGGGGTCTTCTTTCAGGTGTCGGAGAAAGGCGGTGCATTTCTCAACTTCATTCAATCCGAAGGTCATACCAGTCTTGTTCTCAAGCACCAGGTCTACAGCACAGCCGACCTGATCCGAGGCCATTACAGGAACGCCACAGGCCATCGCCTCATTGATACCCATTCCCCAGGTCTCGCTGAGCGAAGGCATGATGTAGACGTCGCCGATCCTATATACAGAAGGCATGACGCTCTGGTTCTGAAAATCGACAAACAGAATATTAGGAGTTTCTGTGGCTAAGTCCCTGACCTCATCCCTTAATACCCCATCTCCCACCATTACGAAACTGATAGGCAGATCCCGGGTGGCCTTGGCCAGATCGACGAGGAAGGCAGGGTTCTTTACTTTGATCATTTTACCGGCAAAGAGCACGGTCAGGTTGCCGGCCGGAATGCCCAGGTCCTTTTTCCACTGCTCTGCCTGCTTTTTGTAGACTTCGTCGGGTTGGGAGAACCTGTCGAGATCGATGGCCTGGGGCGAAAAGACCAGCTGCTCGCGCCGGACCCCATGACGCAGGAAATAGGATTTGTTATTGGCGCCCACATAAAAAACGTAGTCGATATGGCGGTATACCCAGGTCAGGAAGAGACGGCGGGCCAATTTTCTCCAACCCGTCTTCTCATGCAGCAATACGCTATCGCCACGGAAGTAGATCGGTACCCGCCGATTAAAATGACGCATGACCTTTAAATGGCTATGATAATTCCAGCCGATCACCAGCACCTGATCGGGATCCCAGTCCTCGATCTTCCTGATCAGGGAGGGGTTGACAATACCCATGAACCGTTCCAGACCGGGTTTTTTGGCGGTATTGGGCACGAACTCATAGTCATACCCGTCCAAAAGCGGGATATCCCATTTTATGTCTTTGCCGAATCCGCTGTCGTAGACATTACCGCTGCTGGATTGCTCGTAGGTGTAGAACACCTTTATGGTGATGTCTCTTTGCGCCAGGCGCGTGATCCAGGGCACATTGTATTGAACGGGATGGGTAGTGACTATGGCCAGCTTTTTCATGATTGGAGTTCGGCTATTGATGGACTAAGGTGTAGAGGTTGACGGAGGATAGGTTCTAATTGCCACTGAAGCGGCTGCCTGTTGTAATCCACCAACGTTCCTTCGTCATTGAAGAGGGGGTGGACCATGATCTCGATCTTTTTGCCCGCCGGCCATCCGGCCCTGGAATGAAAAACCATGTCTCCGATGTCGCCAAACAGATCGGTATTGCTCAGCCCGGCATCGCGCCCCAACTGCCACCGGTTAAAGATCGTCTTATACAGGCGCTTAAGGTAGTTGGGCTGACGGCCCATATTCCGCGTCAGCCGGATGCGCGGGACGCGAAACTCTTTCGCCAGACGGCGTACCAGCGGCGCCACGGCCCACTCGGTGTGGATATGGTGATGCGAATCAAGGTGGATAGGCTGGATCCCTGCCTCGACAACTTTTTGCAATTGCATCCTTAACTCCTCGTAGGCCGCCTCTTTTGTGGCCTTTGCGAGGCGGAAAAGCGGCCGTTCCCTTTTGAAAGTAAAAAATCCATCCGCACCGCAAAAGATCTGACAATGTTGTATGGGCTCAGACAATGGTCTGCCTTCCGTGAGATTGAGGTGAACGCCAACCCTTCCCCTGAGATCGCTCCGTTCGCGAACGAGACCAGCCGCATGATCGAATCCCGGCATGTTGGCCATGATCGACGTGCTGGTCACCAATCCCCGCTCTACTCCGGAAAGGATCGCCCTGTTGACGGTACTGCTCATGCCGAAATCATCGGCGTTTATGATCACCATGGACAGAGTCATAATTACGGCTTAGCTTTCGAAGTTGGCGTCAACAAATATACTTGCATTATTAACATCAAAATAACGTCCTATTATGGGAACTATTATTAAGCCGGGATTAAAAATTACTAGAAAACACTTATTACTCACCAAATAGAACCCCGGGGTCCCCTTTTCTTAACAGGTCATTTTCAGGGAAGTAGGGCTTTTGTAGGAATAGACGCCATTGGGATGACAAAGATAGACATTAGTCAATTTGTCTCCCAACAATAAGAGTAAATAGTGCGTGCAAATCGGATTAAAATTCAAATTCATCATCCGGCATTCCGATAGGGGCGCCGGGGGGCATCTCCAGGGCCGGCTGGGGTATGAACTTGTCGGGGTCTTTGCTGAATTCTCCTATCTGATTGAGGCCAAAATAGAGGGCGCCCTTCCACTTGCCCTGCGCCCCGACGACTTGCAAACCCATCCAGACACTCAGATCGGTGATGGTCAGCATGGCTTCGCCGCGAACATTCTCCCCGTTTTTGGGGTCGGCGGCCAGGGCCAGCAGTCTTTTCAGGGTCAGATTGTCCACCAGGATCTGCAGCTCTCCTTTATATCCGGGTTGCAGGGGTGCCTTCCAGGTCCGGGCAACCAGGGAATCCAATACAGGCAGCAGACCCGGCTGGTGTTCGTCTCTCGCCTGGTATTCGATCAATCGCGCCGCGCGTTCCGGGTTCAGCAGGTAGGACAGGGTGTTGTCGGCGGCTGCCTCGGCGGCGGCTATAGGGTCAAACGTCGGCCCGGTATGACCACGAAAGATCTCTATCGTCTCCGGGTAGCCCGTGGGGCGGGGCGGGATCTTTTGGATCAGCGCCTCCGGCAGGGCCAGCGCCTCAGGGGTGATCGTCTTCGCAAGCGCATCGAAAGCACGCCACTGCTCCGCCGGGTCCACCATCTTCGTAGGTTCCTGGCCGTCATTCTTGAGCGCATGGGTAAAGTACAAGCCGCCAAGCGACTTGGCAGCAGCTTCCACCTGGTAACGATGCAACAAGTAGATGGGTACCAGCACCTCTTCCAGCGTAGCCATGGGGGCGTCCTTCCGGATCGCCTTCTCGGAGAAATTGTCCAGCAGCCGGCCGCGGATGGTCATCAGCTTGGTGAGCTGATCGATGGGGTTCTCCCCATCATCCCATTGGTTGGACAAGGGATGGGCCATGCCACCCACGTCCGGAATATATTTGTAGCCTTCTTTGAGCGTCTCCTTCATGATCTTATCGAGGGCGGCATCTTCGTCGGTGCCCTTGGGGAAGTCGGAATAACCCCAGATGATGGCGCGTTTATCCCACCCGCCGATGCCCCGCCCATAGACGGCCGACAGATCAATGGACCCATCCGCCGCCATGCTAAACCGTGGAAACGGATAGTCCATTACCGAGGCCCTGTCCCTGACGCTTGCCTCAAAGTTATGCGTCAGCCCCAGCGTATGACCGATCTCGTGAGCCGACAACTGCCGGATGCGAGCCAACGCCATCTCCTCCATCCGCTTATCGACGGGTTTCCCGTCCGAATAGGGCTGCAACAACCCCTCCGCAATAAGATAATCCTCCCGATGCCTGTCCGACCCCAAGGTCACGACGCCCTTGATGATCTCGCCCGTACGTGGGTCCACATAGCCCATCCCATAGGAGAACGCCCGTTGTGGATTGCCGCTGCGATCGAGCCAGTTCACCATATTATAACGGATATCCATAGGGTCGGCGCCTTCCGGCAGCTCCTTAACCTGGAAGGCATTTTTGAACCCCGCCGCCTCGAAGGCCTGGTTCCACCACGAGCCGCCTTCTATCAATGCCTTGAGGATGACGGGTGGTGCTCCCCTGTCAATATAGTACACAATGGGTTCCACCGGTTCGCTAATGGCCGCACTTGGGTCCTTCTTGATGAGGCGGTGCCGCTCGATAAAGCGTTTGACCAGCGGCTCGCTCATCGGGGCCGAGAAGTCATAATACCTGAAGTCGTTAAAACCCGAGCGGGGATCGAACTTCCGGGGGGTATAGCCGCTGTCGGGCAATTGCACAAACGCCTGATGCATCCGCACGGTGACGGCCGTTGGATCGGGGGCGATGCCGCCCCCGCGGCGAAACCCATTATTCGCCGTGGCGCCCCCGGTGAAAGTGACCAGCGCCTCGAATTCGCTGTTCCTGGGGAAATTCTTCGTATTGTCCACATACACCGCGCTGCGGCTCTCGTCGAGGTGATACCCTCCACCCGCCGCGCCACCGCTACGATTGTTCGCCCCTGCGGCAAAGGAACTGCCCGGGTTGCCCCGGCCCGAACCAATGGTCTCGCCGATATGCAGGGCATCTCGTACGATGAAGGGGGTGAGATCGATCAGTGCCTTGTCGCCTTCCAGCGCCAGAGGCGCGAATCCAAACAACACGGACTGGGAGAAAGCATCGGCCACATCCTTTTGTTCATCGGCGCTGCCATGTACGGCGCGGTGTTCATCGTCGGGTTGTACCAGGAAGACCTTAGGGCCGAGCTTGATGAATTTCACGAGGACGGCATTGCCCTGGCCACGTTCCGCTCCGCCATTGCCGATGCCCTCGGGGAGGGTGCTGAAGTAGAGGAAGTCCTCGCCCCAACGGTCGATCTCCAGGAGTACTTTACCCGTTTTCTCGTCGTAGTAGAAGGGGTAGAAGCCTTCGAGTTTTTTTAAATTCTGGGTGAGAGAGGAGATGCTGGCTGCCGGATGAGTTTCGCCTTTGCCGCCTGTTTCGGGGCGCTGGGCCATACCGGTGAGTTGCAGGGCCGCCGACAGGCCGGCCAGTAGAACGAGTCGTTTTTTCATGTGCAGTAGAATTGATGCGCATGACAAATTAACGAAAACCCAACCCGTGACCGAAAATTAATGATGAACGGAGGAATACCTGGCAATGCTATCCGCCTTGCGGTAGTCCGACTGGTCGCACCAGCAGGGGCAGGAGGATGACGGTCTCAACCCCGGCGCGGCAGCAAGGGCCGCCTTCGCATCCGGCTCGGCTCCGGTAGTAGCACGGCGTGTGGCCCCCGCGGCCACGGTTGCCGCACTATCCGCCGCCTGGACATTGGCCCTGTCCGTAGGCAACTCCTCGATAGCGCGTTGTATCGCCGCCTGGGTCTTGACAACCGGGTTCGGGGATATGCGCTGATGGGGTGAAGTGATAAAGGTCGTCTTAGCAAACAAGCTCTCATCACCCGACCCGTCCAGAACCAGGATATGCGCCAGGACATGCTGCGGCAGCGGCACCTTCTCCCCTTCCACCACCGTCAATACCCGAAGCGAAGGTATCGCCAGGAACACATCGCTCTTGCTGCGATAGTCCCCTTCCACCAGGAGATTGCTTTCCTCCACACCGGGCACATTCTTCAGGAAGACGCCCAGACTGTACCACCCGAAACTGTTGATGGAAAAACTATACAAGGAAGACGCCACCAAACGGGCATCGGCCATCATCTGGGAGGTGTCTGCCGTCACCAGGTCACTTCCGCCCCTTACCCGGTAATGCGGACGGCCGCAATCCGGGTCGTTCCTGAGACAGCTGTCATAGTTGCGTTTGATATCCGGCACCGCATTGCTGTCAATGGATTGGCTCGCACTGGTTATGTACGAAAAAACGCCCTCGAGATCCGAGTCGCTCAGGTTGGGAAATGGATTCATGGGCGTCTTATCGTACCGGTTGAACAGAAAGCAGGTATAGGCATCTCCGCGCCAAAGCATGCGGGCATTGTTGCGGGTAAAGTCGATCAGCCATTGCTTGTTCCTGCGCTGGGTTATCCACGCCAGCGGCGGTCCGACACTTGGACCCTGAAGGCTATGACAGGAAGCGCAACTGGCCTGGAAGATCTTGCTGCCGACATTCAGGAGCCGCATAGTCGGGTTGTCATCGAGTGGCCGCGGGTCGACCCAGTTGACGGCGCCGCTATCGTCGATCTGTCCTTTGAAGGCCATCATGCCCTGCTGAAAATTCTGCGCCGGGACCGCCACACCCAGCGGTTTGCGCATCGTAACGGTCCGCCCCGGGGCCGCTTCTATCATTAGCATACCGCCGCTGCTGAGGGGCTGGCCCTCGCTGGCCGTCAGCAATCGTCCGCTGATGATCGCCTCGATGGTATTGGCCTCCTTTACCTCCAGCCGGACGCTGTCCGCGCCGCCGGCATCCAGCGCATTGGCCGGGACACTTATCCTGGTTCCGTCAGGCGTCACCAATACGGTATCCTTTGTAGGATCGATGGAAAAAAATGCAGATGGCAACTTGTCGCCATTGGCGAGGCGGTTGGCAGTTTGGGGTCTGTTGCAGGAGAAAATGGCGACAAGCAACAGCAGTTTGGCTAATGCATCGATACGCATGAGTACGAAGATACTATTCCGTTCTCAAACCAAAGCCGCGAAGCGGCTATTCGCTACGCAAAGATTTTACAGGGTTTGCCCTCGCGGCCTTTAAAGATTGAAACCCCACGGTCCCCAGCGCGATGAACAAAGCCAAAGCCCCGGCAACAGCAAAAACCCACCATTCCAGCCCTATCCGAAAGGCAAAACCGCGCAGCCATTTGTCCATGGCCCAGGCTGCCACAGGGAAGGCGATCAATGTCGCAAGCGCCACCGGCGCCAGGAATTCCCGCGCCAGGAGACCCACGATCCCCCGCACGCTGGCGCCCAAAACCTTCCGCACCCCGATCTCCTTGATCCGCCGCTGCGTGGTATAGGCCGAAAGCCCGAACAAGCCCAGACAGGAAATAAAGATCGCCAGTACCGAGAACACATTGAACAGCTTCCCCATTTCCACCTCCGAAGTATATAAGGCCTCCAGGTCTTTGTCCACAAACCCATAGTCAAAAACATCCTGAGGATAGGCCAGGGCAAACTGTTTCTTCAACGTCGCTATCACATTAGCCGTCGCACCCGGCGCCGTCTTCACCACGACATATTCATTGCCCCGCCAGTAATGATCGAGCATCACCAGCGGTTCGACGGTGAATTGTACCGGTTTGAAATTGAAATCCTTTACCACCCCAACCACCGGGTACGGCCGGTCATTGAACCGGATCGTCTTGCCCACCGCCGTGGCCGGGGTCATATGCATCAGCTTTAACGCGGCCTCATTGAGGACCACGGCGCTGTCATCGCTGCCATATGCCTTGGAAAAAAACCGACCCGCGAGCAGGTGCATGCCAAAAACATCCAGGGTATGCTCATCCACACTCATCAAGGGAACTATATTATATTCCTTGGGATCCTCCCCTGGCCATTTGACATCGGGATCGCCCGAGACCAGGTAGGTAGGCAGATCGCCCATCACCGAATGCGACAGGACACCGGGGTCGCCCGCCACGCCGGCATCGATCCGTTTGGCCCCTTGTTGCATGCCTTCCAGGCCGCCCGTCTGTGGAATGCTCACATAGATCAGGTTGCTCTTGTCAAAACCCATATCCCGGTCGCGAATGAACGCCAACTGCCGGTACACCACCAGCGTGCCTACAATGAGGACGATGGCGATGGCGAATTGGAAGACGACGAGACCGTTGCGGAAATAAGCCTTTCCGCCCTGGAATACCTTCAAGCCCTTTAGCACCTTCACCGGCTGAAAAGCCGACAACGCCAGCGCCGGATAGCTACCCGAAATAAGACCCGCAACAACGGCGATCCCCAATAACAACAGCATACGGCTGCCGCCCAGCACCCCGATGGTAAAAGTCTTACCGGTCAGCTGATCGAATAACGGCATCAACAGGACCACCAGCAACAGACCAAGACCCAGGGCCACCAAGGCCAGGAATACCGCTTCCCCAAGGAATTGCCCGATCAGCTGACCCCGTGAAGCGCCCACGGTCTTGCGCAGCCCGACCTCTTTGGCGCGCCGCCCCGATAAGGCCGTACTTAAGTTCATGAAATTGATACACGCGATCACAAGGATAAAGATCGCGACCAGGGAGAAAATCCGCACATCCTGCAGACTGCCGCCGCCGGAGACATCCGCCATGTAGTGCTCACCAAGATGCATCTCCGTCAACCGCTGCAGCTTGAATTGAGGGCTGAACTCCGACCGCCCGTTCTGTTTGTAGGCTTTATCCATGGACCGCTCTAATTGCGCCACCGCCGCGGGGCTGCCCGCCGCTGAATGATCCAAACGCAGATAACTATAGTAAGTAAAATTATTCCAGGCGCTGGTCTCCCGTTCCGTAATGAAGGTGAATGGAAACAGGAAGTCGAATTGGATATGGCTGTTGGCCGGCAGGTCTTTCAAAACACCCGCCACGACAAAATCCATTTGGCCCCGAAAACTCATTCGCTCACCCATCGGGTCCTTGTCCCCGAAATAACGTTTCGCCGTACTTTCCGTTATGAGCAGTTGGTCTTTGGATTGAAAGATGTGCCGCGCATCCCCTTTCACCAACGGGAAATTGAACAGCTGCTGGAAGTTACTGTCCGCAAACCAGATCCGCTTTTCCACGAAACGCTTGTCGCCATGTACTATCATCTGCGGATCTGCGTGACAAAATCGTACTTCCTGTTTCACCACCGGCAGTGTCCGTTGCAGGAAAGGTGCCATGCCGATCGGCGACGTTGCCGCATGCAAGGAGCCGTCTATCACCGTGACGCGAAAGATGTCATCAGGCTGCGGATTGGCGCGGTCATAACTCAACTCATCCTGTACCCATAAGAAGATAAAGATGCTGCCGCAAAGCCCGGTGGCAAGACCGAGGATATTCAAGGCGCTGAAAAGCCTGTTGCGGGTCAATTGGCGAATCGCCGTTGTCAGGTAGTTCTTTAACATGCTTTAACACTTCAATCGGGATGCCATTTTGCACATCATTGACAACCAGCACCCTATCCGCCTCTCCCCGTGTCCGCTGTCCGTTTTTGTTACAGCATTTGTTCGCTTCCGGTTATCCCGTTGTTAACCGGTGATAACGGGTTAAACTACACCGGCCCCAGCCGCTCTTACATATGAACTTAAAATTTACAAACATGAAAACGCTCAATTCAACCACCGATCAAAAAGATGATCGTATAACGGTCAGCCACACTTCCAAATTTAAATTTGTAAAGCTGCTGGTCATCGGTCTTATCGTAGCAGCAGGGTTCAGCTCCTGCGTAGTGTACGCCCACCCTGCTCACCCTTACTACTGGCACCACTATTAAGAGTTTTCCTTAGCGGGTAGATATACTACCCGCTCTTTTTTTTCGTTATCCTATCTCCAACACGGCATCCATGAAAAAAACCATCATCCCCTGCCTCTGGCGCTGTTTTCTCGCCATGGGCCTGGCTACCTGTACGCAACGCCACTACACGCCGGCCCAGCCAACGCCGCGACACGTCGTCTTAAAAGTCGAAAAATGTGTGCATCTTGCATAATACATGACGCACAGCTTTTCCAACTTTTGCCTATCGGCCCTTCTTTGTCTGTTCACAACATCACAACTCACCGCCCAGCGCGTCTCGATCCCGCTCGGTGGCAATGCCTGGGGCAATGTGCGGGCGGACGGGTCGCGGGCGCCCATTGACAGCAATGGCATAACCGGCTGGAGCGACGTATCCGCCTCTTATACCATCTGGTTCCGCGTCTCACGGCCAGGGCCCATCGACCTCTCATTCGTAGCCGCGGTGCCCGGCGGCAGCAGCAGCATCGGCGTTTCCATCTCCGGTGTCCGGCATGTCCTTGACTGGCGGGGTAAGGGCATGATGGCGCGTGCCGCCGGTCGCTGGGAGATCGTCGATACAGGCTACCAGGCCGTCGACATCCGCGGCCTCGGCAAGAGCGGGCCGGTGTTTGCCAATATTCGCAGTCTGGAAGTTGGCGTGCCCGGCGCCCCGGCTGTCAGCCTCCCTGGCGCCCCATCGGGGAGCCCCGGCAACCCGGCCCTGGCCTTCGTTCCCAACAACGAAGGCAATTTCTTTTATTGGGGCCGCCGCGGCCCCTCGGTGCATCTGCTCTATCCCTTTTCCGGCCCCGCGCCGGTCGAATGGTTTTACAACGAAGTGACGGTGCCGCCGGGACAGGATCCCATTGGCTCCTATTTCATGGCCGATGGATTCAGCGAAGGATATTTCGGCATGCAGGTCAACAGTCCGACCGAACGGCGTATCCTCTTTTCTGTTTGGAGCCCGTTTTCGACCGACGATCCGAAGGCCATCCCCGACAACCTGAAGATCGTGCTCGTCCGCAAGGGCGACAGCGTACATGCGGGCGTCTTCGGCGACGAGGGCTCCGGGGGGCAAAGCTACCTCGTTTATCCCTGGGCAGCCGGCAATACTTATCGTTTTCTATTGCAAGCTGCCCCCCAAACGTCTAACCATACCCGTTTCACCGCCTGGTTCAACGCGCCCGAAACCGGGCACTGGCAGCTGATCGCCTCCTGGGACCGGCCCACTACCCACACCTGGCTGACTCACCTGCACTCCTTCCTGGAAAATTTCGAACCCGAATCCGGTGACCAGACCAGACTCGGAGAATTCGGCAATCAATGGGTTGGCGATTCCGCCAGTCATTGGACGCCGCTAACCCACGCCATCTTCACCGCCGACAATACGGCCCAAAAAGGCTACAGACTCGACTATGCAGGCGGCGTTCACGGTGAAGCTTTCTTTCTGCGCAACGGTGGCTTTTTCAATACCTCGACCCCGATCTACTCCCCGCTCACCAGACCCATGCCCCGTGACATGCGCCCCCCCGTCGACGTTGCGGAATTGCCCTGACACTATGTGCTTTGTACTATTTTTTCTATCTTGGAGCACGCTTAACCCCCAATATGAAAAAAGCCTTTATCCCCATCCTGACCCTGTGCATAGCATGCCTGACCGGCTGCCACAGAGACCATGTCAATCCCCCGACGCCACCCATCGAAGGCGTCATCAAGCTTAATCTCATCTCTTCGGAACCCTATTGGCCCGACTCCGCAAGAACCAATATCGAGCTGATCATCAGCGAACCCGGCGGCAAGGTATTACTGGACACCATCACTCCGGCAAATACCCATATCACGGCGTCCCTTATCACCAACGCCATTACCGTAAATGTCACCAATATCTATTATAACACCCTTAAGAAGGTCTACACCGCCCAAACATACCTGGGCGTAAACCCTTCCGGTTGGGCCGGCGACTATAGTCTCAGTTATTACAACCCGTTTGGCCCCCAACCGCAAGTCCTGACCCCTGACTCGCTTACCTTTACGAATATTCCCAGTCAGAGGTTTCTCCTCTTTTCTCAAAACGCGTTCACAGGGGACAGTCAAAATATAGCGACCCCAAATACCGCGATAGAAGAATATTCGATGGTGCCGGGAAATTATGCCTATTTGCTTTGCCCGACCACGGGACAGTATAAAATGATCGTTCCCAATCAAAGCAACGAAACCGTCGATTGTTCGACTATGGACCAGGTCGCAACAGGAACCTTCAACCCATCGTCCTATTTTACGCACTATTTCACGGCCATATATGGCTACCCCGACTCCACCAACCAAAACAGCCAGATCTGGCTATATATAAATGACGGCGCAACTGACAGCGCACTCGTAAACACCCTCCCTCAGTTAGCGTATCCCAAAAAAAATATTCAGAAATATGCGGTTACTGCCGCCTTCAGTCATGGGATCTACGAGCTTGCCCAATGGTATGCCTGCAGCGATACGATCAATACGAATATCACCTATCCCGATCCCAGCTCCTATTCGCTCACCGCAAACCAGAATACGCAATTCGCGGTGACCTGGAATGCCTCGAAACCCACTTATTATACCACCTATTGGGGAGATGCTACTGTTTCGTGGACTGTATATGCTTCGCCGGATTCCACGACACTCAATCCCGTGGGTGTGCTGACGGCACAGAAGTCCAAAATGCTTCAGGGCCAGGATCTGACCCAACTTACCTTCGGCGAATTCACCTTCGAGACCGTCAATGGTTACAACTATGCCGGCTATCTCGGGCTCCTCAACGATTCGACACAGCTCTGGAAAACGTTCGCCTCCGGCGGCGTCGCCTATTATAAACATTTCTAGGCAGGCCACCCGGGACTTTTCCTAGATTGCACCATGCCCGCCCTGCTACGATACCTGACCCTTTTTCTTGTGACTGCCCGTCTCGCCACGACACAGCAAGCCACCGCGCAAACCTTCCGCGCCGATACCCTCGTCATGCACTTCGGCTTCGACCGCAGTGACATCCGCCCCGCCGACAGCGCAGCCGTCACCGGCTATTTCCAGGACACGGCACATGCCGCAATGGACTCGGTGCATATCATCGCCTATACAGATACCACAGGCAGCGAACACTACAACGCGCGCCTGTCCCAACGCAGGGCACTCTCCGTTGTCGCACTTGCCGGCGGGTATGTACCGGCTGCCTGCCTGCGATCGCTCGCCCAGGTAGAAGCCCGCGGCGAAGCCGACCCGCTGCCGGGCGACGACAGCCTGAGCAGGCGGGCCCTCCTGATCGTTTATTACCAGGTCAAACCCGCCCACATCATCCACGCCGATCCGCCGCAGCACATAAAGGCTTCGGGCGAACCCGACACCGTCATCACCCTCAACCACATCAATTTTATCGCCAACAAAGCAGAGCTCACCGAAGCAGCGCTGGACGCCATGCCCTCAAATGTCTCCTATCTCCTTGCCTTCCGCAATCGCTATCTGGAGATCGACGGATTCTGTAACCAACCCGGTCCACCGCTCGCAAAGACCGACCCGCTTTTCATCCTCTCCGTCAACCGCGCCAAATACATTTACAACTACCTGATCACGCAAGGCTTTGACTCCACCCATCTCTGGTACAAGGGCCTCGGCAATGCCAGCCCCGTGAATGCACATCCCACTACTACCCACGAGATGGACCAGAACATGCGGGTCGAGATAAAAGTCTTCAGCGACCCGCCAAAACCGTCAACTGCTCAATGAGCCTTGCCCATCCACAAGAAATATGTTAAATTAAGGCTACAACTACCGGCCATGCTCAAAAACCTTGTCAAGACCGCCTGGAGATCCCTCCTGCGCAATAAGGCCTTTTCATTCATTAACTTACTCGGCCTCGTGCTGGGGATGGGCTGCAGCCTGCTCATTTTCCTCTGGGTACAGGACGAGCGGAGCATGGACGCCTTCCACACCAAATCGGCGGATATCTACGGAGTCTATGAGCGGGTTTTCTCCGAAGGAAAGGTGGAAGCCGCGCACTGGACGCCGGGTCTGCTGGCGACCGAACTGAAACGCCGCGTGCCGGAGGTCCAATATGCCAGCAGCTTCGACCCCAACCAGTCCGCGACGTTCGAAGTGGGCGAAAAGATCATCACGATGCAGGGCGCCGCCGCCGATTCCGACTTCCTGAAAATCTTCAGCTATCCGATCCTGGAGGGCACGGCCGCCACCGCACTGGACAGCCGGGATAAGATCGCCATCTCCCGAAGGATGGCAGACGAATTCTTTGGAAGCCCTGCCGCAGCCATCAACAAGACCGTCCGTTACGACAATGCCAACCTGTTCAGGGTCGGCGCAGTCTTCGAAGACCCCGGCGCCAATAGTTCCGACAAATTCGATTACCTGCTCAATTGGCCATTCCACCTCGATACGGTAGGCTGGCTAAAAGAATGGATCTACCGCAGCCCCAAGGCATTCGTACTGCTGAAACCGGGCGCCAACCCGGCCGCGGTGGAAAAGAAGATCACGCATTTCCTGGACACTTACCTGACCACAAGAGAGGGTGCGGGATTTCACCTCGAGCTGGGGCTGCAGCGATTCGAGGACATGTACCTTCACGGAACCTTCAAGAATGGCTACCCCGAAGGCGGGCGCATCCAATATGTACGGCTCTTTACCATCGTGGCAGTCTTCATCCTGCTCATCGCGTGTATAAATTTCATGAACCTGAGCACGGCGCGCTCGGTGAAAAGAGCCAGAGAAGTAGGCATCCGCAAAACCATTGGCGCCGGCCGGTTCGGACTCATCGCACAGTTCATCGGCGAGGCCATTCTGCTGGTCTCACTCGCGGCGATCGTCTCGCTTGCCCTGGTCTGGCTGGTGCTTCCCGTCTTCAACCAGATCACCGGCAAGGAAATAACCCTGCCGCTCTCCCGGGGCGCCTTCTGGGGCGTAGTAAGCGCATTGGTATTGTTGACCAGTCTTTTCGCGGGCAGCTATCCGGCACTTTTTCTTTCGTCGCTAAGACCGGTGAAGGTACTCAAGGGCACTTTGAAATTCAGCGCCGCCGCCTTCTGGCTGAGAAAAGGGCTGGTCATCTTCCAATTCGCACTTTCGATCCTCCTTATCATCGGCATGATGGTCATATCCCGGCAGGTGACCTTCCTCCAAACGGTCAACCTTGGCTTCGACCGCGAGAACTTACTGTATACGCCCCTTCAAGGCGACCTGTATCAGAAATTCGCGGCCTTTAAGGCTGAACTCTCGGGCATGCCGGGGATCAAGGCCGTGGCACGTACCGATCAACCGCCGCAGCGAACCGGTGCGCATGCCTACGATATGGAGTGGGAAGGAAAAGACCCAACCGTGCGCACGGTGGTCATCCATGTCACCGTCGGTTATGATTTTGCAAAGATGCTCAACCTGCAATTCCTGGCAGGCCGGGATTTCTCCCCCGCTTTTCCAACGGATACCGCAGCCTATATCATCAATGAAACGGCTTTGAAGTTAATCGGCTACAAAGACCCCATCGGCCGGCCGCTGAGTATCTTTGGCCAACATTATCATATCATTGGAGTGGTCAAGGACTTCCACTTCAAATCCCTGCATGACCCCATCGAGCCGCTGCTCATCAACCTGAATGAAAAAATTGACTGGGGCTTTGTCCTGGTCAAGACCCAGCCGGGTAAGGCCAAAGATGCGATAGCCAGCATGCAACAGGTCTATCGTGAGATGGAACCAAAGTTCCCCTTTACCTATTTTTTTACCGACGAAGAATACCAGCGGTTGTATAATAGCGAGCAAATGGTGGGCCGGCTATCGGACAGTTTCGCATTCCTCGCCGTCTTCATCTCCTGTCTCGGACTGATGGGGCTCGCCATGTTCACTGCGGAACAAAGAACAAGAGAGATCGGTATCCGGAAGGTGCTGGGCGCAAGCGAAAGCACCATCTTCCGTATGCTGTCGGCGGACTTCCTGCAACTGGTGGCACTGGCTTTCCTGATCGCCTCACCCGTCGCCTGGCTGGTGATGAATGACTGGCTGCGTGCCTATCCCTACCGAACCGGGATCAGCTGGTGGATCTTTGTGGTTGCAGGCGCGTCGGCATTGCTGATCGCATTGCTGACCGTCAGCTTTCAGTCGATCAAATCGGCCCTCGCCAATCCGGTGCAAAGTCTTCGAGCTGACTAGCCGCCACCCCGCGACAATTCAAGGCTCCGCCCTCCGGGCGGCCCAATTGTAACAATTCCTTACACATTCTTTAACGGACCTTTATCAACGAAAGACTTCGTTGATCGTTAATTTTGTATAGATCATCATACAAAAAAAACAATACACAATGAAAATGAAAAGTAAGGCAATCCTTCTCGGTGCATGTGCGATCATCGGAGGTTCCCTGTTATTTGCTACACAGAGGAAATCGTACAACAGCGTGCTGGATGATCAGAAGACTCCAGTGTTTAAAACCAACTATACGGGCGCCGGCAGCACCGCGCCAGCCGCTCAACCCATAGACTTTGAGAAGGCCGCTTCCGCGGCAGTCCCTTCCGTCGTACATATTAAGGTGACGATGCATGCAAAAGAAGTCTCCATGCATCAGGGCCGTGGCGGCCAGGATCAGGGCGATGACCAGGATCCGTTCGGCGATATGTTCAAACATTTCTTCGGCGATGGTCAGGGCGGCGGCCGTGGCATGGCCGAACCCGACCAGAAAGCTTCCGGCTCGGGCGTCATCATCAGCTCCGACGGGTATATCGTCACCAACAACCACGTCGTCAACGGCGCCACGGACATCATTGTCACGCTCAACAACCGTAAGAACTACGTCGCCAAGGTCGTCGGCACCGATCCTAACACGGATCTGGCCCTCGTAAAGATCGACGGCAAGGACCTTCCCGTCATGGCCGTCGGCAATTCCGATGACGTGAAACTCGGGCAGTGGGTACTGGCCATCGGTTACCCCCTGAACCTCGACGTCACCGTCACCCAGGGTATCGTCAGCGCCAAGAGCAGGAATATCGGCATCAACACACAGGCTGCGGCCCCCGTTGAGTCGTTCATTCAAACCGATGCGGCCGTTAATCCCGGCAGCAGCGGCGGCGCCCTGGTCAATACCAACGGCGAACTGATCGCCATCAACAGCGCTATCGCCTCTCCCACCGGTTCTTTTGCGGGTTATGCCTATGCCGTACCCAGCAACCTGATGAAGAAGGTCATTAGCGACATCATGAAGTATGGCTCCGTACAGCGCGGCTACCTCGGCATCAGCATGGCCCCGGAAGGTCTCGACGATGCTAAGAAGAAAGAATTGGGTATCAACAGCGATGTCGATGGCGTATTCGTCATAGAAGTATCGCCGAACGGTGCCGCTGCCCAGGCCGGGATTAAGAAGGGTGACGTCATCACCAGCATCAACGACCAGCCCGTTAACTCGGATGCCCGTCTGGCTGAACTAATCGCCCGTCAGAAACCCGGCGACCATCTCAAGATCGGCTATATCCGCGATGGCGGGGAACAGAATGCCGACGCCGTATTGCAGGGTAAGATGGGAACATTTGCGAGCACGGCTTCCGCCGCCGTCGAATCACTCGGAGCAAATTTCTCCGATCTGACCAAAGACGATGCCGCAAAATTGGGTCTTGACGGTGGTGTAGTCGTCAATAATATCAAGGACGGCGTACTCAGCAGCCAGACCAATATGCGTCCGGGATTTATCATCACGAAGATCGGTGACACGCGGGTACATAGCGTAGCCGAACTCCGCGAATCCCTCAACAATCAGGGTAGCAACTTCCAGATCCAGGGCCTCTACCCTGACAGCAAGGAAGTGTACTACTATGGGATCAACGATTTCAAGAAATAATAATGTTCATTGTCACTGGCCGCCCCATTCCTGGGGTGGCCTACTTTTTTTCGGGCGGCGGCGTCGGTAAATCATTGATACTCGCATAACGTTTGCGCATCAACCCGTTCTCATCAAACTCCCACAGCTCGTTCCCATAACTGCGATACCACTGCCCCGCTTCATCATGCCAGGTGTATTCGAACCGCACAGCCATCCTGTTCCCACGAAAACCCCACAACTCCTTTTTCAATTTATAATCCAGCTCCTTTTCCCATTTGCGTTTCAAAAATGCCTTCACCTCCTCCCTGCCATTAATAAACTCCGACCGATTGCGCCATTCGGTATCTACGGTATAGGCAAGGGACACTTTCTCGGGGTCCTTGCTATTCCAGGCATCTTCCGCCATTTGCACTTTTTTCAGCGCGGTCTCCATCGTAAAGGGAGGAAGCGGAGGGCGGACACCAGGACTCGCCACAGTCAAAGTCCCAAGAAAGGAAAGAATGTCCTCACTGATCTCGGCGAGATGCGTCTCGAGCGCGAAATGTCCCGTGTTATAAAATTTAACAATGGCCCCGGGGATGTCTTTCCTATAGGCCTCGGCGCCTGCCGGCAGGAAGAAAGGATCGCGATTGCCCCACACTGCCACTAATCGGGGCTGGTGTTGGCGGAAATAGTCGTGAAAAACAGGATAGCGTTTGACGTTCTCGCGGTAATCCAGCATGATATCAAGTTGGATCTCGGTATTGCCGGGGCGGTCAAGAAAATGCTGATCCACAATATACGCCTCCGGCTCGATCAACGAAACATCATCCACGCCCTCGGTATACTGCCATTTGGTAAAGCCGGCGCTCACAAACTCCCTCAGCGCATCGCGGTTCGCGGGCGAAGGGTCCTTCCAATATTGCTGCAGCGGCGCGAACCCGCCGCTCAATCCCTCCTCATACGCATTCCCATTCTGCGAGATGATGCCGGTTATCTTTTCCGGGTTGGCCACGGCCAGTCGAAATCCAACAGGTGCGCCATAGTCAAATACATAGATCGCAAAACGCTTTAACCCGAGCGCATCGATAAAACCCTGGATCGTCTTCGCCAAATTGTCAAAGGTGTAGGTATACTTGTCCCGGGGTGGCAGATCGGAAAGCCCGAAGCCCGGCATGTCAGGTGCGATCACATGGTAGTTCGGACTCAGGAGCGGAATAAGCCGCCTGAACATATGCGAAGAAGTCGGATAACCGTGCAGCAAAAGTACAGTGGGCGCGCCGGCAGGACCGGCCTCGCGATAGAAGATATTCAGCCCGTCTATTGAAACATTGCGATAGTTGATCATATGCCTGTTTTTTGTTAGAGCAAAGTTAAAGGAAACGGGACCTGGGGGCACAAAAATTGCTCCTCATAGACTAAAACAGCTATGGAAACACATACAATTGAAAATGAAGCAAAAGAACTCGTGTTGGACCTGATCCATGCGCTCAATGAAGAGGATTTTGACTCGGCTAAGAATTGTATCACGGAAGATTTCACTTTCGTCGGTGTGATGGGCACGCGTAATGGCGCCAATTCCTATATCGAGGACATGAAGAAGATAAAGATCAAGTATAAGATTCACAAAGTACTGTCAGAAGGCGGCGATGTCTGCGTCCTCTGCGACTATACCATGGATGGAAAGACCATTTTTGGTTGTGGTTGGTATGAGCTGCGCGAGGGGCAGTTGAGTTCACTGCGAACGATATTCGATCCGCGGCCGCTCTTCGAAAAAAAATAGGCACCGGCCCGCCGCGGGTGCCCGGCCAGAACTTCGTCGCGCTCGGTTACTCGGCTCTAAGGCTTCTGATCGGATTGGC
>Ga0302309_10001001_pt1 | contig 27857 bp, 24 predicted proteins | sample III_Palsa_N1_1_FD_200453 | JGI IMG/M metagenome (GOLD analysis project Ga0302309, IMG submission 200453) | Peat permafrost microbial communities from Stordalen Mire near Abisko, Sweden - III_Palsa_N1_1 | ecosystem: Environmental > Terrestrial > Soil > Palsa > Peat permafrost | place: Sweden... | reverse complement strand
ATATGTCCGCTTTCGATCTCATCGTGCTGGTACTCGTAGGAGGCACGCTGCGCACGACCATCATCGGCCATGACGAGGGATTCATAGGACCGTTTATCGGCGTGGCCAGCGTGCTGGCCACCGACAAGGCCTTGGGCTGGGCCTGCACCCGATCCACGCTTATCAACCGAATCGTCGAAGGACTGCCAGCGATATTGATACGCAAAGGCCACCGCAATATTGCAGTACTCAAAGCACAGAACGTTCCGGAAGCCGCACTGGATCGCGCATTGCATGCAGCAGGCCTGACGGACGAACGCAGCATCGAAATCGGCCGGCTTGAACCGAATGGAAAGGTCACCTTCATCCGCCAGTGAGCCCTGGGATGACCAAGCAAGATTTCAGCCGAAGAAAAGGCCTCCCGAGGTGGCAAGCAGCCCCTTGTGCAAGAAATGCCGGATTTCGGCCAAAGAAAAAGGCGCCATAGGCGCCTAAGTCTTTGTTTGCAATGGAGGCCAAGGTCGGAATCGAACCGGCGTACGCGGCTTTGCAGACCGCTGGCACACGATATTTATCAAATAGTTACTGCGTTTGCCACCCGTTTTGCCACTCGAAGCGTGCCCGCTTCCGTCAGAAGCAGGCATTCAGGCGAAATCGATGCACGCATTTGCGTTAACCTGGATAGTGCTCTACGTATCGCGCCTGCCCCGCCGTGGCGCATGTGGCTCCCCCAGCAGAGACGCGCAGCTCAGCACCTGACGCAAAGGAAAATTCCGCGGACAAGGAAGACAAAGTCTCGAAGGGCAGCATCAACAGCGAGTGCGGCTGATTGGCAATCACTATCCATGCGTCCGAGATTGGTCCAATGGCGCCCGCTAGCTCGCCCGACCAGGTCGCACCGAAGAAGAATAGCTTTGCAGGCCCAACGAAACCTTCGCCAGCACTCACGCCAGGCTGACCCGTCGAACGATGTAAGTACGCCTCCGAAAAGGTGACTAGGAGACCTTGGCCATCAGCAGTGACGCTGGCCACAACCGAGTCGTGAAATTCCAATGCCTCCTTCATTGATGCTGATTGCCTCGCCAGTGGATATGTACATAGGAGCGTCTAACCGTAGTGTCGCCTTCGGCTCCAGGCTGTGTGAAAACGCAGAGCTGCCTTCGCAGCATGTGCCTCCTAGCGACATGGAACAGGCAGCACGGGTTAGACTACATTTTGAAATTTACTCGGCACGTTAGCGTCCTCCGGAAGCAATCGCCACTCAATGAGCCACACCCAAGCTATCGCAATGCAAGCGAAAGCGTTTCTCGAGGCCTACGAAACGCTCGACGACTCCATGTATCAAAAAATACAACTTGGGTCTGTGCATTTCAGAACTCTAATCTTCGAACGAGCGCCAGTTGTCACTGCTGCCATTGTTTGTATTGCTTTTGCAGCAGAAATGGCCATGAAGGCACTGATCGTCGATTCTGCGGGTGGACGCCTTTCGGGACTTCCAAAAAGTCATGATCTTGATGAACTTTTCAAGAACATATGCGGTGACGTACGCGTGGCAATTGCATCAGCATTGAATAAATCGCTACTGGAAGTAGAAGACAGTCTTAGGAAAAATGCAAAAGCTTTTGCGCAATGGCGCTACTCCTACGAAGAAGGGGCTTGGGCAGATGAAGAATTTCTTCGTGCTTTCGTCAGGGTTGCGCTCGCTCAAATCGCCGGGCCGTAGCGTCACGGCGCCGTAGTGAAAAGGTCAAATCGATGTTGCGTTGAAACCCGTTCTCGAAGCCTTTGTAAGGCAGCGGCCCCCCTTCAAAGTGCCGCCATAGAACTTCCGCTACGTCGAAAGCGGACATTCCCAGATCGTCGCTTTGTTGTTCGTTGTGCAAGGAGCCTGTGCCCTCAGCGCATGTCGTGGGTGAATTATGGGGAGATCGACAAATTTCTCAAATTGGGTCCCCCTTGGGGACCAGAACTCCGGCGTTGAACGAGACTACTCGTGACTCAACCCGGCTTGTAATTGGGTCCACTAAAGGGAGGCGAACATCAGTCCCTCAAATCGAGGGCTTGAGTGCAGGTAGCACGTATCCGACCGGTCCCAATGTCACCTGCCACGCCTCGCCGAGCTCGCTAAGGCGTTGGTTGATCCATTCGACGGGTACTTGGTCGATTCCCACGTCGATGAACAATGCGTCCCCGGGAAATCTCTTTATGTACTCAGTGCGAACCCCTTTGAGGACTCCAACCCTTCGGTCGTACTCAGGATGATTCGTTCCCGAGCCGCCACGCCCGAATCCCCATTGGTCAGTAGAGAAACCAATTCGTTCAGTAGGACCGCGCGCTCCACGACCACCACGGCCATCTGCGGTGGCACTGCTGCCGCCGTCACCACCGATTATCAGGCCTCCGTCGCCCTGAATGAATCCGCCGCCTCCCTTACCCCCAGTTCCCGTTGTCCCGCCTTCCCCGCCACGACCGCCGATAACCACTCCGTGGCTGCCGATGATGGTGCCCCCACCTCCTTCGCCGCCCAGGCCGGTACCTCGCCTATTCAAGTTCTCGGAGACCCACTTCTCGTGCTCGATCTTCCAGCCGTGTAGCTGGTCTTCCGAAAAATCAGCGCCATTGTTCTTATCAGCCATGTCCGCGCAGTTGCTGCAGAGAAAGATCGCGTTAGTGATTGCGCAGCGTTCAGCAGCCGTCATTTCGCTCTTGTATCTAGGCCCCCCTGACGCGGCTGCACAGATGTGTGCTGCTTTTCCGATGTATAGAAATTTACCGTGCTCTTGATCCGAGGGTGCGAGCGTGTGCACGCGACATTCGGAGTTTGAGCAGATGTACGCGGCGCGCTTACACAGCGCCTCTACAACTGGCTTTGAAAAGTCGTCACGGGATGAGAGCATGCCCAGGTTTCTCTTTTGAACTGATTGTTTGGCGTCAGCCTCAACGAGCCGTTAGTTCTCTAAGCTACCGGCATCAGCGGCTGATGCGAATCAGTTGGAATTATTTTGCGACGACGTCCTTCGGATGACCTCATCGAATAGTTGCTGCAAGTCAGCTGGCGACATCGCTTGAAGTTCTTTTGCGGCCGCATCGGTTACTGCTTTGTTTCCTTTTCCCTCACCACGCGACCTGACTTTTCCCATTTCAGGGCTGAGTGTGAAGTAGAAGGGGCCTGCTGAGCTGCCGGGAGCTGATGCCACTACGACTGTGCGCCCGTCTGAGCAGTCATAGACAAGCCATTCTGATCCACCGAACTGCTTTGTAATTGGTCCGCTCTTGCATGACAAATTTTGCTGGCTGGCTGGATTAGGAATAGCGGCAAACGAGCGCTCACACACTTGAAAAACCGTCAACGTTAATAGAGATATTGCCAAATTTTTCACAGACATTATACGGCCGATTCCTTTGCAGTCTTACAAATGAACGTTCCCAAGCGATTTGAACGGTAATCCACATTTTACGCGTTCACCGTTGGCACTCTAATCCTTCCCTGACGTTCGCTTTGAGTCTCTAAGAAATTTATTTACACCAAATAGCACAGCGCAAAAAATTATGGCCAAAAAGACACCGAAAATCCCTGCTTGGCCCAACCCTTGTAAGTAGCTCATCCAGCCACTTTGCGTAACGTGACCGTTGATGACCTCAGTTGACATTTTATGTCCGTCCCAGCTTTTGTAAGAAACGCCCTCGGAGTATTTTGCGGGCCATGTCAGGACTGCCAAAGGCAAGGATGCAATGAAAAAACCAGCCAGGGTGATAGTCCGCCAGTGCAACAGATTGTATTTGCGCAGAACGAAGAAAACAGGCAACGCCAGAGCCACAACATGTAACAACACGTATAGCAGTACGAACATGGAGCTAGCAGTTGACCCCGACAAAACGTAGTCGATCGCAACCGGAGTTGAGATCGAGCACAGAAATGCGAGGACTACAGCAATGGGCTTCATCAAGCATCTACTAATGTAAGTTGCTAAGCAGTGATTGTGTTTGCGGCACCCACACTCCGTTTATCAATCCTGCTAACCCCTTGGCATATTTGGACTGTTTCCAATTCGTACCTTCCCCAAAATTGTGCACAACGCCATCACACACTTCGCGGGCCACATAACCTGGGAATAGAGGGTGCCCGGGTAGCGTCACATTTACTACAACAGGGTTTCCAGTCACCTTGTCGGTCGTCAGATAGGACATGACAGGGCTGTTGTTGTAGCCACCCGGGTCGGTTCCAAACGAGCTGACTTTGTCGACCGCATCATAGAGATTCTGTATCGCCGACGGAGTGGCATTGTTATACGTCCCCTGCGGGGTAGCAGGCGAAGGAGAACCTGGTGTTGGATTATTTGCGACCTGCTGCATAACAGCGGACGGATCAGCACCACCATCGCTAACAGGCACATCGTAGGCATGATAGAACGCCGAGCTGTCGTCCATTGTCGCCGGCCATCCCTCAGGTTGTGGAAAGCTAACCGTCGGGCCGCCGGTCGGTGCGGTGCAAGTGACAGTTCCACCTGCGGCAGCGCATGAGAGCGCCAATTCGTCGAACGCATTTAACGGATTGGAACCCGAGTACTCGAACGTGGATACACCCGCCGCGACTCCAAATGGATCACTTTGTGTGTACCGACCGCATCCATTGCAGAAATATCGATTGTTGTTGAAAAAAAGACCTGTTTCCGCGTCGGCATATTGCCCTGGGAACCGGAGATTTAGCGTGTAACCATTGCTGCTTGTGGGCGGCACTTCACCCCAAGAATTTCCCGCATAAGCCCACTGCCAGATCACGGTGCCCGCGCCATTGGTCACCACTCGCGGAGTGCCTAGCTGGTCAGCAGTTACGTAGTTAACCGTGCTGGTAGTCAAGCTGCCACTCATGGTGTTGTCGATGACCGCCACCGGGATCTGGCCTAGCCAAACATAGTCGCGATTTGTGGTGCCGTACTCACCAATAATCTGAGCGGATTCGTAGTCATATCGTTCAATATTACCCCCCACATTTTTGGCGACACGCTGGTTATGAGCGTTGTACGTGTAGTTGGCGATTGTGCTGCCGCCGAGCTGGGCCACGGTCATACGGTTCCGATCACTGTACCCGTAGCCATAGGTGTTACCCGCCTGCGTCATTGCTGTTGTGTTTCCGTCGGCATCAACACTGAGCGCGTTGGTACCCATTGCAGCTTGACGTATCGCTCGATCAAATTTACATCACCCCATCTCAGGCCAAGCATCTCGCCTGCCCGCATGGCAGTCTCCATACCGAGAAGAAACGCGAGGCCTACGCGTTGCGTGGCGGTATCGGCAGCTAACCGTTCACCTAGGCCAAAGCCCAGCTTCATCCGCTCGATTTCATTAGCCGTGATGCGCCGCTTGCGACTCGGGGGCGCCTTGGGCCGCGTCACGTCTCGCATCGGGTTCTCCCGTAACCAGCCGAAGTCGCGGCGGCAGCTCTCGAACACTGTCCGCAGCAGCTTCATTTCTCGCAACACCGATGCGGGCGACACTGACTTCAACCGATCGTCCCTCCACCCGGCAATATCTGCTGCCGTGATTATCGCGAGTCGCTTGCTGGCCAGCGCGTGCCGGCCCATCGCGCCCAGTCGGAGCAGCTCCCACTTGAAGCCTTTGTGAAGGGGAGCCACGTCACGACCGTAGCGCTCAAGCGCTTCCGCAAAGGTCTTGTCGGGCAGCTTGACTCCGCCCAGCTGAGCCTCCTGCTCAAGGGCCCAGGCTGCGGCCTTTGCTTTGGTATCGAACACCTCCGACCCTCGCACGCCGCGCACCCATACCTGCGCCCGCCATTTTTTGCCCGACTTCTGGATGCTGGCCATTTACTCCCCAAAATGGGTGATTCGTGGGGGGAGAGACTAGGGCAATACGTTGCGACTTGTCGAATTAGGCCCAAAGAAAAAGCCCCTGAAACCGCACAACAGTGCGCCTTCAGGGGCCTTTTGTACCTCAAGCGTATTCACCCGCTTTTACATCAATGGTGCCCAAGAGGGGACTCGAACCCCTACGACTTACGTCGCTACCACCTCAAGGTAGTGCGTCTACCAGTTCCGCCACCTGGGCAGGTGTGTTGCGTGTTGCTGTCTTGCTTAACCTTTAGTGCTTGATCGGCTGTGCTGGCGGCGTGGAGCTGGCGGCGGCGGGAACGGCCGTCGGCACTTCGGAGGCAGCTGGTGCAGCGGGCTTCGCAGCCTGGGTCGCCGGCTTGACGGCGACAACGCCTGACATGACGCCCAGATCAGTGGTGGTGCTGTGTGACTGACCGTTGGCGTGCAGGTAGATGCCCATGCCTAGGCTCAGCAGGAAGAACAATGTAGCCAGCACGCCGGTGGCACGGGTCAGGAACGTGGCCGAGCCACGCGCACCGAATACCGTGGCCGATGCACCGCTGCCGAAACCGGAGCCAGCATCCGCGCCCGCGCCGTTCTGCAGCAGGATCAGCACGATCATTGCTGCAGCGATCAGGATGTAAAACACGCTGAAAATGACGAACATGATTTTCTATTGAGCCTGTGCGCTTAGTGCGCCGCGGCGCAGATTCCAAGGAAGTCGGATGCGGTCAGAGAGGCCCCGCCGATCAGTCCTCCGTCCACATCCGCCTGCGCGAATAATTCAGCGGCGTTGGCCGCTTTGACGCTACCGCCGTAAAGCAGTCGAGTCAGCCGGGCAATGATAACATCTTCTTTTTCCAGTTGGCTACGAATGAACGCGTGCACCTGCTGGGCCAGCTCTGGCGTGGCCGTGCGGCCGGTGCCGATCGCCCAGACGGGCTCATAGGCGATCACCGCGGTATCGAAGCTGGCAATGCCGTTCAGCGTCAGCACGGCCTGCAGCTGGCGGGCGATAACCGCCTTGGCCTCGCCTGCCTCGTGCTGCTCCAGCGTCTCGCCCACACAGAGAATCGGGGTGAGCCCGCCCGCCTTGGCTGCGGCAAACTTGCGCGCCACCAGCTCATCATTCTCGCCGTGATAGTGGCGGCGTTCGGAATGGCCAACCAACGCCCATTGCGCGCCGACATCGGCCAGCATCGCGGCAGAAACTTCACCGGTGTAGGCACCCTGCCCCTCGTGTTCGCTGACGTCCTGCGCGCCGATGCCCAGGCCGGAGCTGGCGTGCTGCGAGGCCAGCTCTGCTAAGTAAGGAAACGGTGGAAACACGATAACGTCGATCGAAGCCGGTTTGCCGGCGGCTACGTCGTTCACCAATGCGGTGGCCATGGATCGGCTGCCGTGCATCTTCCAATTGCCGGCGACGAGTTTCTTACGCATGGTCTGCTTCCGCTGCAATCAAACCGCAAGCTTACCGGCGGGTTGGAGCATCGGCAAACCGGCTCGCTACTGGCGTCTGCGTGCGCACCCGGTCAAGAATGGCCATTCACTCACAGGAATGACCTATGCCGCCCAGCCGTCCACTCAGTCTGATCACCGGCGCCTCGGCCGGCATCGGTGCCGCCTTTGCCCGGCAATTGGCCAAACTTGGCCACGACCTGGTACTCACGGCGCGACGGCTTGACCGGCTGGAAGCACTGGCCAGCGAATTGCGCGAACAGGACGGAGCAGTCGTGACAGTGCTGGCGAACGACCTGGCTGATCCTGGTGCCCCGCGAGCCCTGTTCGACGCGCTGCAGCAGCGCAATCTTCAGGTGGACTGGCTCATCAACAACGCGGGTTATGGCGTGCCCGGCACCTTGCTGGCGAATGATTGGGCGACGCACGCGGCGTCTTTGCAGGTGCTGCTGACAGCGCCCACTGAGCTTTCGTGGCTATTTCTGCCGGGTATGCGCAAACGCGGCTATGGACGGATCATCAACGTGGCGTCGCTGGCTGGGCATGTCCCCGGACCAGCGGGACATACGCTGTATGCGGCGTCCAAGGCGTATCTCATCAAACTTTCGCAGTCGCTGGCGCTGGAGAACCGCCCGGTCGGGGTGAACGTCTGCGCGCTGTGCCCGGGGTTCACCTGGTCGGAATTCCACGACGTCACCGGTACCCGCGACAAGATGAATCAGATGCCGGGCTTCATGTGGCTCACTGCCGAGGAAGTAGTGCGTCAGGGCATCGATGCGGTCGAGCGTGGCGACGCGGTGTATATCCCTGGCCGGGTCAATCGGACGATCAAGACGATTATTCAGCTGATGCCGGATCGATTGGCGATGTGGCTTTCGGCGCGGGAGTCGAAACGGTATCGGAATGCGGATGAAGGGCAGACTTCGTAGGTTCGGGTGAGCGCAGCGATGCCCAACTTTTTTGCGACATGGTTGAGCATCGCTGGCGCTCACCCCAACCTACGAGTTCGATGTCGCGTGCTGGATTTGCTCCTCCCCGTGCGACCGAAGGAAGTCCCTTCTTCGGGGCTTGCAGGAGGGAGGTTGGGAGGGGGTGGCTTTTGAGTTTGAGATCAAGAGCGCCCCCTCCCCAGCCCTCCCCTGCATGCAGGGGAGGGAGCACCGCCCAAAGATTGGGAGTCAGCGAAACACTTAGATCAGCTTGATCTCGCGCAGGCGCTGCATCAGGTATTCGTGCGAACTGATTGAGGTGGTGTAGCGACTCGGATTTTCCGGCGTGATGCACTCGGGTACCGGGTCGAGCACGACATCGGGGTTCGGGTGCAGGAAGTACGGCACCGAATAGCGCGGCTTGCGCGCATTCTCGTTTTGCGGGTTGACGACGCGGTGCGAAGTGGATGGATAAACGTGGTTGGTCAGGCGCTGCAGCATGTCGCCGATGTTCACCACGATGGCGTCGCCTTCGGTGGTGATCGGCAGCCACTCACCGTCGCTCAATACTTCCAGCCCTTCGGCGCTGGCACCGACCAGCAGGGTGATGAAGTTGATGTCCTCGTGGGCGCCAGCGCGCACGTTCGGGATGTTGTCCTGGGTGATCGGTGGATAGTGAATCGGCCGCAGAATGGAATTGCCCTGATCGGTCTTGTCGTCGAAGTAGTGCTCGGGCAAACCCACGTGCAGGGCCAGCGCGCGCAGCACGCGTGTACCGAGCTGATCGAGTGCCTCGTACAGGCCATAGCCGTACGGCTTGAACTCGGGCACTTCGGTGGGCCACAGGTTGGGCGGCATCACGTCGGCGAACTTTGAGTCGCGCGGAATCTCGCGACCGATGTGCCAGAACTCCTTGAGGTCGGCGTATTGGCTGTCTTTCGCGGTTTCCACTTTGTAGGGCGTGAAGCCACGCGCGCCACCACTGCCGGGCACGTGGTATTTCATCTTCGTTTCGGTGGGGAGTGCGAAGAAGCGTTGGAACGCATCATACGAGCCGTCAATCAACTCGCGCGCGATGCCGTGCCCGCTGATGCAGCAAAAACCAAACTCGCGATAGGCGGCGCCCAACTCGGCAACGAAGGCGTCGCGGTCGCTGTGGTAACGGCGAATGTCCAGAGTGGGAACGTGTTTCACGATACCTCAACAGAATGTGTCTTGGCTGCTGATTTTACGACGTCGGCAAGCCATGCCGCCAACTGCTGTACTTCCGCCGCATCCGCGGCCTCCACCGTTACGCGCACCAACGGCTCGGTACCGGAAGCGCGCAGCACAACCCGGCCGCGGCCCTGCAGAACCCGCTCCACTTCGGCCAATGCCTGTTGGACCTCGGTACCGGCCAGTGCTTCGCGGGCGCCATTGGCGCGCACGTTCAACATGACCTGCGGCAGTTTTTTGAGGCCCTTGCGCGCTGAGGCCAAATCTTCCCCGGACAAGGCCAACGCCTCCAGTACGGCCAGCGCGGCCACGATGCCGTCGCCCGTGGTGGCGCGATCCAGGCACAGGATGTGGCCCGAGGTTTCGCCACCGAGCATGGCGTCGTGTTCCCTCAACAACTGCATCACGTAGCGATCGCCGACATTGGCGCGCAGCAGGGGTACGCCCCATTCCGCCAGCGCCAGCTGCAGACCGTAATTGCTCATCAAGGTGCCCACCACGGGCTGCTTGAGCAGCCCCTGCCGGTGCAGGCTGCGGGCCAGTATGTAGAGGATGTCGTCACCATCGGCCAGCGCGCCATTGCGGTCGACCAGCATCAGCCGATCACCGTCTCCGTCGAACGCCATGCCGATGTCGGCAGCATGTTCGAGCACAGCCTGCTGCAATGCCTGGGGATGGGTGGAACCGACATCGCTATTGATATTGAAACCGTCCGGCTTGTCGCCAATGGCGACGACCTCGGCACCCAATTCGGCGAACACTTTGGGAGCCACCTGATAGGTCGCGCCGTGTGCGCAATCGAGCACGATCTTGGTGCCGCGCAGCGTGAAGTCCTCCGGCACGGTCGCTTTGCAGAACTCGGCGTAGCGCGCCACTGCATCGCTGATGCGGGTGGCCTTGCCCAGTTCTTCGGACGGCACGGTGACAAAGTCGGCGTCCACTTCTTCTTCGATCGCGAGTTCGACGGCATCCAGCAATTTTTCGCCATTCGCGGAAAAGAACTTGATGCCGTTGTCCTGGTGGGGATTGTGCGACGCGCTGATCACGATGCCGGCGCTGGCACGCATGGAGCGCGTCAGAAACGCGACGGCGGGCGTCGGCATCGGGCCCAGCAACCCGACGTCGGCACCAGCGGCGACCAGGCCGGCTTCCAGTGCGGATTCGAACATGTAGCCGGAGACGCGGGTGTCCTTGCCGATCAGCACCAGCGGGCGCTCATTGCCGGCGCGCGCCAGCACGCTGCCCACGGCGCGCCCCAGTCGCAGCATGAAATCCGCGCTGATCGGCCATTCGCCGACCGGACCACGAATGCCATCGGTGCCGAAATATTTACGTTGATTCATAGCGTCCTGGATTCCCGAAGGTTTTTCCGTTGCTGCGGCGGCAGCATAGCGCCGGCCTTCGACAAAGGGTGGCTTGGAATGAACTGGTGGCTGGCTCGGCGTGCGTGCGGGGAACTCGCCGCCAAGTTGTCCCTGCGATGGCGGGGTCGCCGCAACCCGTCGATCCTGCGAAGGCAGGAACCCAGCGCTCTTAATTCACCAAGAACTCAAAGTCCACTGGGTCCCTGCCTTCGCAGGGATGACGGCGTGGGGGGGGGTTGAGTGCTGCTGAAGCATTCAATCGTCGTCGGGCCACCGTGTCGTAGCCGTTTTTTCGTTGCGTTTGGGTACGACGTCTACCGCATGCACGCCCTGCCATACCGCCAGTGCATCCACGGTCGCAGCCACGTCGTGTACGCGCACCATGCGGGCGCCTCGCTGAACCGCGATCAGCGCCGCGGCGGCTGAACCTGCAGCGCGTGCGGCGGGTTCGCTTTTGCCGGTCAGCGTACCAATCATCGATTTGCGCGACAGGCCGGCGTATACGCCGCTACCCAGGTTGCTGAAGCGCTCCAGCGCACTGAGCAACGCCAGATTGTGCTCCAGTGTTTTACCGAAACCGAAACCTGGATCGAGCATGACCTTGCGCCGGTCGATACCCGCCAGTTCGCACGCAAACAGCCGATCCGTCAAAAAGCGATGCACTTCGCCGACCACGTCGTCGTAATGAGGGTCGGCCTGCATGCTGCGCGGCTCACCCTGCATATGCATCAGGCACACGGGCACGCCCAATTCGGCTGCGGCTTCCATGGCGCCATCCTGGCGCAGCGCCCATACGTCATTGATCATCCCGGCACCCGCCGCCACCGCAGCGCGCATGACTTGCGGCTTGGACGTGTCGATCGCGATCGGCAACGTCGTTTGCGCGATGAGCTGCTCGATGACCGGCAAAACGCGGCGCAATTCTTCCTCGAGCGATACTTCGGCAGCACCGGGGCGGGTGGATTCGCCGCCAACGTCGAGCATGTCAGCGCCCTCTTCCGCCATCCGCAGGCCGTGAGCTACCGCCGCTTCCACGCTGTCGTGGTGACCATCGGCGGAGAACGAATCCGGAGTGAGATTGAGGATACCGACAACGCGTGGACGGTCCAGTCGCAGCGGGCGCCCAGCGCAGTCAAGCACCGTGGCAAACAGATCGATCGACATACTCAAACTCCGCTGACCTGATACGTGATGGTCACTATGTGATGCGCCTAAGCGATAGCGCTTCGGTCAGCATCAAGCCTGGGCAACGTTGCCGCCGAGTTCACCCATGTAGCGCCGGTAGAAGCGCAGTTCGTCGATCGAATCGCGGATGTCCGACAGTGCCGTGTGCGCCGATTCCTTGCCCAGACTCTTCGCGATGTTCGGTGCCCAGCGCCGGGCCAGCTCCTTGAGCGTGGACACATCCAGATTGCGGTAGTGGAAATAACGCTCCAGCCGCGGCATCTGTCGATACATGAAGCGCCGATCCTGGCAGATCGAATTGCCACACATCGGCGACTTGCCGGGCGGCACCCACGCGCGCAGAAACTCGACCGTGGCCTGCTCGGCCATCGCATGGTCGGTTTCCGAAATCAGTACCTGCCGCCACAGACCCGACTTATGGTGCTGGTTGCAATTCCAGCTATCCATCGATTCGAGGCGGTCGATTTCGTGACGGATCGCGAACACCGGGCCCTCGGCAAGCACGTTTAGGTGCTTGTCGGTAACCACCGTGGCGATCTCCAGAATCGAGTCGTTGTCAGTATCGAGGCCGGTCATCTCCAGATCGATCCAGATCAGGTTGTCGTCGTTGGCTTGGCTCATGGACACTCCTTGGGTAGCCAAGTTTATCAGTCTTGCCGGGCATGCCCATGCCGGGCGGGCTTTTGAGCATGCGATGATGGTGCGGCCTGTCCCAATGACTCCCGCATGCAGACCTTCTTCTGGCACGACTACGAGACCTTCGGCGCCGACACGCGGCGCGACCGGCCGGTACAGTTTGCCGGCATCCGCACGACGCTGGAGCTCGAAATCATCGGCGAGCCGGTGATGTTCTACAGCAAGCCTCCGCTGGAGATGCCACCCCACCCCGACGCCTGCATGATCACCGGTATTACCCCGCAGCTGGCCGAACGTGAAGGTGTCATCGAAGCCGAATTCGCGGCGCGGGTGCACGAGCAACTGGCCGAGCCAGGCACCTGTGGCGTGGGTTACAACTCGTTGCGTTTTGACGACGAATTCACGCGACAGATGCTTTACCGCAATTTCTACGAGCCGTACGGTCGCGAGTGGGAAAACGGCAATTCACGTTGGGACCTGATCGACCTGGTGCGGATGTGCCAGGCGCTGCGCCCGGAAGGCATTGTGTGGCCCACGCGCGAGGACGGCACGCCCAGCTTCAAGCTGGAACATCTGGCCAGCGCAAACCAGCTGAAGCAGGAACGCGCGCACGATGCGTTGTCCGATGTGTATGCGCTGATCGACCTGGCGCGGCTGGTCCGCGTGCGACAGCCGCGACTATGGGACTGGTATTTCAACCTGCGGCGCAAGCAGAAAGTGTTCGAGCTGCTGGATGTGGTGAACATGACGCCGATGGTGCACGTGTCATCGCGCTATCCGGCCAGCCGGCATTGCCTTGCCGTGATTGCGCCGCTCGCGGCACATCCCAGCCGCGCCGGCGAAATTATCGTGTACGACCTGACCACCGACCCAGCCACTTGGCTGGCGCTGGACGAAGACGAGATCGCCGATCGCATCTTCACCACGCGTGCCGATTTACCGGAAGGGGTCGAGCGCATTCCGCTGCGCACCGTGCGCGCGAACCATGCGCCGGCGCTGGCACCGTTGTCAGTGCTGCAAGGCGTGGACTTGAATCGCCTGCAGCTGGATCTGGATCGTTGCGTGGCACACCGCGATGTACTGCATGCGATGGATGGATTGGCGGAGAAGCTGCGGCGGGTGTTTCAACGCGCTACCGAACTGCCGCCGCCTGAGGATCCGGAGCTGGCGTTGTATGGCGGTGGTTTCTTGCCCGATGCTGACAAGAAACTGCTGGCCCAGGTGCGCGCCACGCCACCGGCAGCCTTGGGTCAGCGCAACTTCCCGTTTCGCGACCCACGTTACCCGGAGCTGCTGTTCCGCTATCGCGCGCGCAACTGGCCGCAGTCGCTGGATGCCGATGAGCGCGAGCGCTGGGACGCATTCCGGCGCGCGCGGCTGACCCGCCCGACGCCACTCACCAGCCTCACCCTCGACGATTACTTCGCACGGCTGACCGAATTGCGCAGCGATCCCCTTGCCCAGGACAAGCTGGTTTTGCTGGACCAATTGCAGGCCTGGGGCGAGGAGCTTGCTAACGACCTCGATCTATCCCGTGGCTTGGGGTGAGCGGTTGCGATGCCCAACATTCCGGCGACGACGATGTTGGGCGTCGCTGCGCTCGTCCCAACCTACGGACCTACGTTTACTTTGAGATCTGACTGACATGTCGAAAGTTTATTTCACGCCCGCGACGTTCCGCTTCCTGCGTGCGCTTGATCGCCACAATAGTCGCGAGTGGTTTGCCGAGCACAAGGATGATTACGAGCGCCACGTGCGCGAACCGTTCCTTGCGTTGATCACCGATATGCAGGCGCCGTTGAGCAAGATCAGCGCGCACTATCGCGCTGATCCGCGCAAGAACGGCGGCTCGCTGTTTCGTATCTATCGCGACACGCGCTTCTCCAACAACAAGCTGCCGTACAAGCCCTGGCAGGGCTCGCGTTTCTTCCATGAGCGACGGCACGAGATTCCCGCACCGTCGTTCTACGTGCACATCCAGCCAGGCGACTGTTTTGCCGGTGGCGGCATATGGCATCCGGAGCCGGATGCGTTGAAGCGTATCCGCGGTTTCATCGCCGACAACCCTGCCGCATGGAAGCGTGCCACGCAGAGCAAATCATTCCGTGAGCACCTTACGTTCTGGGGCGAATCATTGAGCCGTCCGCCGCGTGGTTTCGACCCCGCGCACGAATTGATCGACGATCTGAAACGCAAGGATTTTGCCGTCGGCGAAAACTTCGACGAAGCGCTTGCCTGCTCGGAAGAACTGTTGCCGTGGATCGTCGCCACGTTCAAGCGCGTCTCGCCGATGGTCGACTATCTGTGCGCGGCGCAGGAACTGGAGTTCTAGTCCGTCCGCAAATGCGCGCCGCGACCACGCTGCGCGCGCATCGACCAGATCGCAGCACCGATTCCGATCAACGCAGTCATGGCCACGTAGTGGGCCGGTGCCAGTACGCCGAAGCGTTTCACCAGCAGCCCGATCAGCGGCGGCGTGAGCCCGCCGAACAGCGCATAGGCAATGTTGTACGAGAACGATAGTCCGGAGAAACGTACCGCCGGTGGAAACGCTACCGCCATCAGCGCCGGCACCACGCCGACCACGCCGACACTGAAGCCGGCCAGCGCATACAGCGCGACGAAATGCGCGCCGCCGGCCTGCAGATCCAGATACAAGGCATAGCTGCAAAGCAACAGTCCGATCGCGCCTAACAACAGCGTGCGTGCATAGCCGAGACGATCGGCCAACCAGCCATAAGCCAGGCACCCCAGCCCCAGCGTGAACGAAGCCACGCTGTTGCCGAGGAACACGCGCACCGGGTCAATATGGAAGTTCGCCTGTATCAGCGACGGCGTCATCAGGATGATCACCACGATCGCAGCGGTAAGCATCCAGGTCACCAGCATCGACAGCAACACGCTCGGCAAATGGTGTTTCAGGACTTGCCGCAACGGCAACCCGGACACCAGTTCGCGACGCGCATGCATCGCTTCGAACACCGGCGTCTCACTGAGCCAGCGGCGTAGCCACACGGCGAAAAAGCCGAACACGCCACCGACCAGGAACGGCAGTCGCCAACCCCACGCGAGCACCTCGGCCGGCGCAAAACCCCGGCTGATCGCGGCAGCCACCAGCGAGCCAATGAGGATGCCAACAGTGAGGCCGGAGGTCAGGCTGGCGCAGGCAAAACCGACCCGCCGCGCTGGTACGTGCTCGGCCACAAACACCCAAGCGCCCGGCACCTCGCCACCGACCGCGATGCCCTGCATCACCCGCAGCAGAAGCAAAAGCAAGGGCGCGAGCATGCCGATCTGCGCGTACACCGGCAGCAGGCCGATACCGAGCGTCGGCAGCGCCATCAGGAATACGCTGAGCGTGAACATCTTCTTGCGCCCCAGCGTGTCGCCGTAGTGCGCCATGACGACGCCACCCAGCGGACGCGCGAGGTATCCAGCTGCAAAAATGCCATAGACCTGCAACCGCGCCAGCCACTGCGGCGTGTCCTGCGGAAAGAACAGATGGCTCAGCGGATTGGCGAAGAACACGAACACCACGAAGTCGTAGAACTCCAGCGCCCCGCCGAGCGCAGCAAGCCCCAGCGTTCGGATGTCGCGGCGGTCCAGCGCACGCTCGGGCGATCGGGAAGATGTGAGCGAGTTAGCGGCAATTGTCATCGAACGGACCTGTCCAAACGCGGCGAGTGGCCCGGCAACATAGCATCAGCAGCGCCATGCCCTCAAAGGCGAAGTGAGTGCCTTGACCGACGGGATTGGGCATGGCACCAAAATGGCGTATCTTCTCGCACAGTCAGGCCCTCAAATTCAGCAACGCGCATGAATCGCCATGAGAGCTGCAAGCCTTTATCAACGTAACAAGGAGAGTCGTCGATGAGCATGAGCAAGCGGTTGGCCGCCGAATTTTTCGGCACGTTCTGGTTGGTCCTGGGAGGCTGCGGCAGCGCCGTGCTGGCGGCGGCCTTCCCCGATCTCGGGATTGGTTTCGCGGGGGTGGCGCTCGCCTTTGGCCTCACCGTACTGACGATGGTTTATGCGGTAGGTCATATTTCCGGCGGCCACTTCAATCCGGCAGTCACCGTGGGCCTTTGCGCCGGCGGCCGCTTCCCGGCACGGGACGTCGTTCCCTACGTCGTGATACAGGTTATTGGTGGCATCGCCGCTGCTGCCGTGCTGTACCTCATCGCCAGCGGCAAGCCTGGCTTTGACGCGGGTGCCAGCGGCTTTGCCTCGAACGGTTTCGGCGCGCATTCGCCGGGCGGCTACTCGATGCAGGCGGCGATCGTCTGCGAACTGGTGATGACAGCGTTCTTCCTGATCGTGATCCATGGCGCCACCGACAAGCGCGCACCTGCCGGCTTCGCCGGCATCGCGATCGGCCTCACGCTGACCCTGATCCATTTGATCAGCATCCCGGTCACCAACACCTCGGTCAACCCGGCACGCTCTACCGGCGTGGCTCTGTTCCAGGGCGGTTGGGCGATCGAACAGTTGTGGCTGTTCTGGCTCATCCCGCTGATCGGCGGTGCGATCGGCGGATTGATCTACCGCCATCTGCTGGAAACACGCAACTGATGTGAAAAGCCCCGCCAACTGGCGGGGTCTTTATTTACATGCGCCCTGCGGTCTAGCGGGGTTGCTGCTTCACGCTTCGGAAAACGGAAACGCGACTACCTCGGCAATCGCATCTGCGCCGGCCAGGCACATCAGCAGGCGCTCCACGCCTAGTGCCACGCCGGCGCAATCGGGCATCGCGTCGAGCACGGCAAGCAGATTTTCATCGATGGGGATTTCTCGCTGGCCGCGCGCACGGCGTACGGCGTTGTCGCGCTCGAATCGCGCACGCTGCTCCGCTGCGTCGTTTAATTCATGATAGCCATTGGCCAGCTCGTAGGGGCCCAGGTACAACTCGAAGCGCTCGGCCAGCGGTGTTTCAGCAGGACGGATCTTCGCCAACGCGCACTGGCTGGCCGGGTAATCGTGAATCACGGTGATGCGGTCACGCGGAAACGCTGGCTGCAACCGATGGGTGATCAGCAAATCCAGCCAGTCGTCGCGGGTCAGCCCTGCGGGATCGATGTTCTGGCCTTCCAGCAACGCACGCAAATCGTCGATCGGTGCGTGCAGTGGATCGATACCGAGTTCGTCGATAAAAAACTGGCGATAGTTCTCGATGACCACTTCGGCCCGGCGCCCCCGCGTTGCCAGCGCCGCCTCCACCAGGATGATGGTTTCCTCCATCAGCCGGCGATGATCCCAGCCGACGCGATACCACTCCAGCATGCTGAATTCAGGATTGTGCCGACCACCGGCCTCGCCGTTGCGGAACACGCGACCGAGCTCGTAGCAATCGCCGACACCGGCTGCCAGCAGACGCTTTAGTGGATATTCGGGCGACGTGCGCAGCCAGCGTTCGCGCGCGCCAGCATCAACGTGACCGCTGAACAGGGTATGGAAGCTTTCGATGTTCGGATCGGTATTGCCGCTGGCCGAAAGAATCGGTGTCTCCACCTCCAGTACGTGACGCTCGGCGAAAAACGAGCGGATCAGCGTGTAGATCAGCGCGCGTAATTGCAGCGATGCAAGCAGCGTCGGCATTAGCGGCCGCCCTCGTGTTCGGCCAGCAGCGCCAGCAGGCGTGCCTCGTCCCACACTTCCACTCCAAGCTCCTGCGCCTTGTCGAGCTTGGACCCAGCGGCTTCGCCGGCGACAACGTAGCTGGTCTTTTTTGACACCGAGCCCGACACCTTGGCGCCGAGTGTTTCCAGTCGCTCCTTGGCGTCTTCGCGACTAAGTGTGGACAGGGTGCCGGTGAGCACCACGGTCTGCCCTTCCAAAGGTGCCGTCGTGGCACGTGCCGCCTGTGGAATCGCCGACAGCAGGCGCTGCATCGCTGCTTCGGCTTCGCGCAGCGGTGCAAGATTCGTCTCGTCCGCAAGAAACGCTTCAAGGTTGGTTGCAGCAGCCGAAGGCAGGCCGGCAACAATCCAGTGTGCAGTACCGGCGGCGATCAGCTGCTCGAGCGTCGGGTAAAGCTCGGCGAGCAGTCGTGTACTTTTCGGGCCGAGCTTGCTGATCTTCAACCTGTCCAGCAGCACCGCAAGATTCAATTGTCCGCGTAGTTTCGGCGATGGCGCGGCCTCGTCGCTGAAAACAATGCCGGTGGCCAGCAGCGCATCGACCACCCGCTGGTTGCCCTCCTGCGCAAAAAATGCGGCGATCGAAGTGGCCACTTCGTCACCGATATCGGGCAACACGCGCAGTACCGCTGCAGGCATATTTCGTATGACATCGAGGCGGCCGAGCCAAGCCGCCAACGTCTTTGCGGTGCTCTCGCCGATATGCATGATGCCCAGCGCAAACAGGAAGCGGGCCAGCGTGGTGTGCTTACTGGCGGCAATGCCTTCGACCAGGTTTTCCGCCCACTTGGTGGCGACCTTGCCGGCCTTCACTGTTTCCGGCGTCGTACCATCGCGCTCATCGATGGCCTGTTTCATTGCCACGAAACGCTCGACGGTCAACCCATACAGATCGGCGGGTGTCTGCACGATGTTCGATTCGACCAACGCTTCGGAAAGACGCTCGCCGAGGCCTTCGATGTCCATCGCGCGACGCGACGCGAAGTGGATCAACGCCTCCTTGCGCTGCGCCGCACACACCAGCCCACCGGAACAGCGCCAGGCAGAGGCACCCTCCTCACGCACCAGCGCAGATCCGCAGACCGGGCAAACGGTGGGCATCTGCCAGGGGTGGGTGCCTTTGGGCCGGCGCTCCTCCACCACTCGCACCACTTCCGGAATCACGTCGCCGGCCCGGCGCACGATCACCGTATCGCCGACACGCACGTCGAGCCGCGCGATCTGGTCGGCGTTGTGCAGCGTCGCATAGGTAACCGTGACGCCAGCGACCTGTACCGGCTCCATCCGTGCGCGTGGCGTGACTGCGCCAGTACGACCGATCTGTACTTCGATATCCAGCAGCCGCGTCATCTCTTCCTGAGCGGGAAACTTGTGCGCGATCGCCCAGCGTGGCGCACGCGAAACAAAGCCCATCTCGCGTTGGCCTGCGTAGTCGTCGAGTTTGTAGACCACGCCGTCGATGTCATACGGCAGCGCATCGCGCTTTGCGCCAATACGGCGAAAGTACGCGAGCAATCCATCCAGCCCCTTGGCCGTGCTTACTTCCGGTGACACCGGAAAGCCCCACTCACGCAACTGCTGCAGGGTCTTGGAGTGCGTCGACGGCAGCTCGGCACCTTCGACTACGCCAACCGCATAGGCAAAGAAGCTGAGACGGCGTTTCGCCGTAATCGCCGGATCGAGCTGGCGCAGCGATCCCGCCGCACCATTGCGTGGATTGGCCAGCGGCTTCTCGCCATGTTCGCGGGCATGCTCGTTGAACGCCTCGAAATCCTTGCGCAGCATGACTACTTCGCCGCGCACCTCCAGCACGTCGGGCCAGCCTTCCCCGCGCAAGCGCAAAGGAATCGCGCGAACGGTGCGCAAATTCGCGGTGACGTCCTCGCCGGTTTCGCCATCACCGCGCGTCGCACCCTGCACGAATACGCCGTGTTCGTAACGCAGGCTGATCGCCAGGCCGTCGAGTTTGGGTTCGACCGAAAATACCGGATTGCGACGATCCAGTGTTTGTTCGATCCGCCGCTCGAACTCGGCCACTTCACGAAAACGTGTGCGATCGTCGTCAGGCTGCCCTTCCTCGACGGGTTGCTCGAACGCGTTGCCCAACGACAGCATCGGAATGGCGTGACGCACTTCGGCAAAACCGCCGCGCGCGCGCGCGCCTACCTTGCGCGTCGGTGAATCGTCTGAGGCCAGTGTCGGGTGCTCGGCTTCCAGGGTTTCCAGTTCACGCATCAGGCGGTCGTAGGCCGCGTCGGTGATCTGCGGGTCGTCGAGCACGTGGTAGCGGTAGTTGGCCTGCTCGATCTGTGCCCGCAAGGTGGCGATGCGGGCAACGATCCCGGCGGCGGGGGCTGAGCGTTCGGTCATGCGGATCTCCTTCCTTGCGCCAGTTTACCGATACACCGTGAAATTCGGTCCGCCTACCGGCCATCAAAAGCTGCCGAGCGCCCTCAGGTGCTTTACCCCAACCCGCCGAGTGCCATCGCGAGGAAAAACGCAGCAGATGAAACCCGGCTGACTTCGCGTATCGCATTCACGCAAAGTCAGCTGTCATAGCAAGTATCATGTCGCGCAATGTCTCTCCCTGCCGCCGCGGATCCCCACGCTGCCGCCCCCGCTGCCTCGACGCCAGCGACGGTTTCAGCCGCCCTGTCCGACGTTTCCTCTCGTGAGCAATTTCGCGGCCTGCTATGGCTGGTCGCTGCTGCTTTCTTCATGCAGGCGCTCGATTCCACCGTCGTCAATACGGCCGTGCCCGCGATGGCCGAAGCGCTCAAGGTCACCCCGCTGGGCATGCGCACCGCGCTAACCAGTTACGTGCTGACCTTGGCGATCCTGATACCGGCCAGCCCCTGGCTATGCGACAGGCTGGGCACGCGTCGGGTATTCGGGCTGGCGATTATGGTGTTCGGTGTGGGCTCCCTGCTGTGCGGCGTTGCGCAGACGCTGCCACAACTGGTTGCCGCGCGAGTATTGCAAGGTATCGGCGGCGCCTCGCTGATGCCGGTTGGCCGCTATGTGCTGGTGCGCAGCATCGCCAAGCGCGAGTTCGTGCACGCGATGAGTACAGTGGCCACGTTCGGTCTGATGGGCTCGGTGCTCGGGCCCTTGCTGGGCGGCGCCCTGGTGCAATTCACGTCGTGGCGGCTGATCTTTCTGATCAATGTACCGGTGGCGATTGCCGGCGTATGGATGAACCGTCGGGACATGCCCGACTATCGGCTGGAGCACGCCAACCGCTTCGATTTTCTGGGTTTTCTGCTGTTTGCCGCGACCTCAGCCTTGCTGCTCACCGCTTCGGAATTGGCTGGCGCCAAGCCGGTGCCGTGGGAGCGGATTGGTTTATGCGCCACCGTCGCACTGCTGCTGGGTGCGCTTTATGTGTGGCACAGCCGGCGCACGGCGTACCCGGTGGCGGACCTGACCCTGCTGCGCGTACGCAGCGTCTGGGTAGCGCTGGCCGGAGGCCTGTTCACCCGGCTGGGAATCTCCGGCATGTTTCTGCTGCTCGTGCTGTTTCTACAGGTCGGCTGCGGCTGGTCGCCGTTGGCAGCTGGCTTGATGATGGTGCCGCAGGCATTGGGTTCGATCAGCGCCAAGTGGGTGATCAGCCGGGCACTGGTCCACTTCGGTTACCGCCGCCTGCTGCTGGGCAACACCTTGATGGTGGCCCTGCTGCTGGCTGCGTTCGCGTTGCTTGGGGCGACTTCGCCGGTCTGGGTTATCGCGTTGCTGACGTTCCTCTACGGCGGGTTCTCGGGCCTGCAGTACACCGCGATGAACACGCTTATCTACAACGACCTGGACATCAAACACGCGTCGATGGCGTCGTCGATGGCTTCGACCGCGCAGTACCTGGCGATGAGCTTCGGTATCGCGCTGGCCACCCTTCTGATGGAAGGGCTGCTGCAAGGCCATGCCCATGAGGACTACATCGTCGCGTTCCGCTGGACAGTGTTATTGCTGGCGGTAGTCACTGCCGCGGCCAGCCATGTATTCAGCAGGCTGCCGCGTGACCGTCCACTGCCCGGGCCCGCCGTGGTCGAGACCGAGTAGCCCACCGCGCCACGTGCGATGCGTCGTACGTTGGGGTGAGCGCAGCGAAGCCCAACGTACACGCGCTCACCCCTAATTTAATGCTGCGTGTAGCATGCAGGTATTGCCGATAGTCCAGGGGCGCGCCACATGCATCACGCGAGCGAAATCCTCTTCACCCTGTTCATCGTGTTCGTCGCCGCGCAAATCGGTGGCGAGATCGCGCAACGGTTGAAACTGCCTGGCGTGGTTGGCGAAATCGCCGCCGGTTGTGTGATCGGCCCCTCGCTGCTTGGCTGGATCACCCCCGCTCAAACCGCTACCGGCACACCGCTGGATGTACTGGCTGAGATCGGCGTCGTGCTGCTGCTGTTTTCGGTGGGCCTGGAAACCCGGCTCGAGGATCTGAAGAAGGTCGGCAAGGTGGCGATCCTGGTCGGCGTGCTCGGTGTACTGCTGCCGTTCGGCATGGGCAGCGTGTGGGCTCATGGCAGCGGTTTCGGTTGGGATAAATCGTTGTTCGTCGCTGCCGCGTTCGTCGCCACCTCGGCGGGTATCACGGCACGCGTTCTGCAGGAGTTGAATGCGCTGCAACGCATCGAGAGCAAGGTGATCCTAGGAGCGGCGGTGATCGACGACATTCTCGCGATGCTGCTGCTGGGTGTGGTGGTGTCCCTGCAAGGGGGCGGAGGGTTCGATCTCACCCATCTGCTGATGGTGCTGGCCGGCGCCATCGGCTTCATCGCGGTCATCGGTTGGGGCGGTACGCAAGTGATGCGCTGGAATTCCGCCTGGCTGGAGCGGCCGCTGAGCCCGCATTCGCCGCTGATGATCGTGCTGGCGTTGTGTCTGGGGCTGGCCTACGTGTCCACCCTGTTCGGACTGGCGGCGATCATCGGTGCCTTCCTGGCGGGCATGATCGCCTCCGAATCGCGCCAGCGACATACGCTGGAGCAACAGACCATTCCGCTGCTTGCCCTGCTGACGCCATTCTTCTTCGTGGTCACTGGCAGCAAGATCGACCTGCACGAACTGGCCAACGTGGATGCGCTGCTGATGCTCCTCGTGGTCACGCTGATCGCGATCGTTTCGAAACTCATCGGCGGCTGGCTGGGCGCGCTGTCGCTAGGTCGGCGCAGTGCGATCATCATCGGCTTCGGGATGGTGCCGCGTGGCGAAGTCGGCGTGGTGATCGCCAGCCTCGGCCTGGCTGCCGGTGTTTTCAACAACCGGATCTACGCCATCATCGTGGCCATGTCGCTGCTCACGGCGATGGTTACGCCGCCGGTGCTCGCATGGCTGCTGAAGCGTTCGCCCCCCATTGGCGACAGCGGCCTCCCCCCGATCGATCCAACGAGTGCCCCTGATATCGCAAAGTAGCCGAAGGTTCAGTAGACGAACCAGGGCCGATTTTGACAATTGATTCAGCTCACTTATCTAGACTGGTCGACGTGGCACCGCTGCTCCACCACTGCGCATTCAAGGAGAAACACATGAACATCAAATCCCTGCTGACCCTGTCCTTAGTCACCGCACTGGGCCTGAGCGGTACCGGCGCCGCCATGGCTAGCCCCAGCAACGGAGTGTTGGTGCGCCAGGACGGTATCTACCTGCGTTGCGACCAATGCGGCACGGTGCAAAGCGTGCAACACAACGTCACCCAGGGGCGTAATAGCGGCACCGCCGGCGCGATCATCGGCGCCGTAGCTGGTGGCGTACTTGGCAACCAGATTGGCAAGGGCAGCGGCCGTACGATCGCCACGGTCGGTGGCGCTGTGGGTGGCGGCTTCGCCGGCAACGCGATCGGCAAGGGTGGTGGCAGCGATACCTGGGTAGTGAACCTGCGCATGAGCAATGGCAGCTACGCCAACGTCCAGGTCAAGGACGCCAGCTCCATTCGTCAGGGCGACCTGGTCCAGGTCGATCCGAACGGCAACATCACGCGCATCCAGTAAGTACCGGCGTCAGTGTTTGCGAAGCGCCCCGCCCGGGGCGCTTCGTCTTGGTGGACACCCCTTCGCCTCCCTGGTCAAGACTGGAGGGGAACGGCCGATGCAGCCGCGTCACGCGAAGTCAACGTAGCCTGCACACCGGCAACGTCACGCTGTGGCCACTGTCAGTCCACCCGAGGCCACGTCCATGAAAAATTCGTTCCTGTTGACTACGTGCATCATTGCCGCCGTGTCTTGCGCTTCGCTGCACGCGCAGGCTTCGGCGGGTGCAGGCCCGCATTCGGCCAACGACACCATCCCGCAGGAAGATCGCATGTTCGTCAGCCAGGCCGGTGCCGCGAACATGGCTGAAGTCGCGCAAGGCAATCTGGCGATCTCGCAAGGCCAGTCGGCCGCGGTGAAGAATTTTGGCAACCAGATGGTTACCGATCACACCGCAGCCAACGTGGCCTTGAACAACCTGGCCGGCCCCCTTGGCGTTGCGCTGGCGCAGCAACCGACCGAACAACAGGAAGAGACTATCCATTCCCTGCAGGGCATGACTGGCTCCGAGTTCGACCGTCACTACGCGCGCACCGCCGTCAAGGATCATGAAGATGCCGTCAGGCTGTTTACCCAGGAAGCGTCTTTCGGTGCCGACCCGCGCCTGCGCACCTTTGCCGCGCACATGCTGCCGACGCTGAAGCAGCACCTCAGCATGGCGCATAAACTCCCTGGCGATTGATCGCCGGAACCCTCCAGCAGATTCCGCGGTTCAGGCGGCTAAACGGCCTTGCAGATGCTCTGCAAGGCGAAGGCTCAAGGCGACGATGCTGAACGTGGGGAATGCCCAGCCGCCTGTCGGAAAGACTGAGCTGCCGGCCACATAGAGATTGTCGACTCCATGCACCCGGCAATGACGATCAACCACACCTTGCTGTGGATCATCGGCCATCCGGGTAGTTCCCAGGTGATGCGCCGTGCCGACCAATTGCGGGCCTGCGCCATCGCCTTCCAGCCAAGGCTCGAGCTGGAAGTGTCCACCGCAAGCGCGCGCCAATTCGCTGCCGAAGATCGTCGCCGCGGTTCGGTACGTGTGCCAGTCGAGTTCGGTAAGCCGCCAGTCGACGCAAACCTTGCGTTGCCCCAGCGAGTCCAATTCATTTCCCAGCGTAACGCGACTATCCGGATTGGGCGCCTGCTCGAAATATCCCATCAAGTCGACATGATCACTTTTCACCGTGGGCATACCCACCAACTTCTGCGCAAAAGCCTTGGCCACATCGCCGATACCCAGGCCCAGCTGCAATGCCAGCATGCCTTTTCCCTTCGGTGTATTCACCGCAGTAGAGACGGGTGTGTATTTCATCGCCGCCCACAGCTGCTCCTGCAGCGCCGCACTTTCGTCTTGAACTTGCGGACGCCACGCGGCACGAAGCCCGCGCAAGGCTTGTATACCTTTCGGCACGCGGCCCTCGACGGCTACGGGGCGGACCCGTCCGCTCAGTAAACGATGCGCTCCCACGGCCTCGTCCGACAGACAGATCTCGGGAAACACGTTGCCGCGACTACGGTCGTAAGGTCGGGTAAGTCGGTGTGACGTGTTGGAGACCAGAGTGCCCAGCTTGCCCGTCGGATGATCCATGAAGTACCGCCCCACCAGATCCCGTTCGTTGCCGAGCCCTTGTGGAACAGTGGAATTCGACAACAACAACAGGCGCGCATTCTCGATGCCGCCGCACGCGAGCACAAAGTGCCTGGCTCGTATCACACCTTCGCGACCATCAAGTGAGCGAACGCGCGCATGTCGAACGGAAGATCCGCCGGGTACAGCCTCAAGCTCAAGCAGGTTGGCATGCAGCAGGACCTTGATGTTCTCCGCCTGCTCCAACTCGGGCCCATAGGTCTCGCCAAAGCGGACCGGGTTGCTGATGAAGATCTGGTTGACCAGTTTGCGATCGTCGAAAGAAACCGTCGGGCGCGACGGTCGAGAGAGAAAGGAACCGTCCACGAAATCGTGAGACTCGATACCGCAGAACGATCGCGCACGTGCGTAGTACGGCTCGAGTTCGGCGTAGGACAGTGGCCAGCCACTGTGTGGAACCCAGTCGCGCTGCGCCAGATCCTGCTTGCTAAATGGGATGCACCCACCGCCCCACAGCTTGCCGGTTCCCCCGAAAATCCGCATTCGCGAAATGGTGGGATCGAACTCGGGGGATCCGACGGACGTACCATCGTAGAGATCCTGATTCACCCGCTCAGCGGCCAGGCCACCGCTTTCGACGATGCATACGCTCGTCGACGTTCCAATGAACGTCCGCGCCATCGAGATCCCAGCAGGACCCGCTCCGATGATGCAGAGATCCGCCTCCACATTCACCGGCGCCGACCCATCAAGGTGGTAGATCGTCATCCCCCATCCCCCTGTAGCCTCACGCGGCATACTCTAAGTCAGCCTACTCCATTGGGAAATACCCCGACGATTCGTCGCAAGACCTCGCGAAGGGTCGAACGCAGCAGCTCACGCCAGGCGTCGATAAAGCCACCTGCCGGACGGCGGCGTTACAATGGCCGTCCGCAATCCCGCCAAATCAGTCTCTGCCCCAGTATGCGCAACCCCTTGCAGGAACAACTGCTCAAAGCCGGGCTGGTCAACAAGGCCAAGGCTGCCCAGGTCGTGCGCGAGCAAGCCAAGCAGCGCCAAGGCAAGGCGCCGGCCCCACCCAGCAACGAGCAGGTGGATGCACAGCGACTGCAGGTAGAGCGTGCCGAACGCGATCGCGCCTTGGCAGCGGAGCGCAACGCGCAAACCCGTGCCGCCGAACAGCGAGCGCAAATCCGGCAGATCGTGGAAGCCCATAAAGTAAGGCGCGAAGGCGAGATCGCTTACCGTTTCACCGACGGCGACACGATCAAAAGTCTGCTGGTCAACGAAGCCCTGCGCGCCCAGCTCGCCAGCGGCACACTCGCGATCGTTCGCCTTGACCAGGGTTATGAACTACTGCCCCGCGTCGCGGCCGACAAGGTGCATGACCGCGATGCCACGATGATCGTGCTCGACCATGGCCGCGGCGTAGCGACGGGCGACGCCAGCGAAGACGATGAGTACTACCAGAAATTTCAGGTGCCAGACGATCTGATCTGGTAATCAACGCGACGCCCGTCCAAAGGCTTGCCTGGCACAAGACGGTCACCATGCTCCGCGTCGGCGTATATTGCCTGCAGCGTTACGGCTGGGGGTAGCGGTAACCGCATGCTCAGGGGCCGCACCGAATGAAACGGATCGCCAACGGCATCGACGGCCCCAGGATGCATCGCGTCCTTGGCGTTCGAGATCTCGTGTTGCTGAATATCGCGGCCGTTATCGCGTTGCGCTGGTTATCGACGGCGGCGCAGATCGGACCTTCGAGCCTGGCATTGTGGGCGTTGGCGCTGGTCATCTTTTTCGTACCGCTGGCACTCACTGTGCTGGAACTGAGCTCTCGACTTCCGGGCGAAGGCGGTCTCTACCTCTGGTCCAAAGCGGCCTTAGGCGACCTGCATGGATTCATTGCCGGCTGGAGTTACTGGATTTCCAACCTGGTGTTCTTTCCTTCGCTGCTGCTGTTTGTGTCGGGTGTATCGGTTTATATCGCCGGCGATCGATGGCTGCCACTAT